>WLWD01000529.1_pt1:112500-263655 | contig 263655 bp, 195 predicted proteins | sample 6712731 | NCBI WGS metagenome assembly WLWD01 (sample SAMN12718690, study PRJNA576275) | sponge metagenome | isolation source: marine sponge | host: Mycale hentscheli | place: New Zealand: South Island, Marlborough, Capsize Point | collected 2014-11-01 | reverse complement strand
CCTGCCTACAAATTGCCAGAGAATTACACCAGCCTGGTTTCGTCTTAAATGAGTTACTTTTGAAGGATGTCATGCTTCTACAAATTATCCCTAATTTTACCTCTAGCATAGACTATACTATTCAGCAGAGCATGAAGTTAGGAGGTGCAGTTTACTACTACGGGTACTTTCGGTATCATGCAACACACACACATAATGTGGGATAGACACTGAAAGGATGCAGTCTAGTTGGATCTATTACCATAGTAACATTGTCTTGTCACAGCCTAGAATTATTACTAGACTTTTTTTCTTCTTCTTTAAACAGAAGTCCTCTATAATACTCTTACTAATGGACTCAGTTGGTAGAAATTATTATTATTTTTTGGGAGTTGCTATAGGAGATTCAATTGCACTTAGTGGGTCTCATGTCCAGCCTGATGATCTTTATGTCAGTCAACATTGAACAGCTGCAACAACAAGATAATTACATGAATCAGATCCAGATTTAATTGTATGCTCTCAGACATAAATAACAGGAAGGAAGCAGATCCTTTCCATTTGATCAACTGAGGGAACTTCATCTGGCACTTAATACTTTAATTATCTTTAACTGAGATGTTCTATCCTGGGTTACTTTATCTTGAGTTGCTTTATCCTGAGTTGCTCTCTCTCTCTTGAGTAGATTACCCGAGTGCTTTATCCTGAGCCACTCTATTACTCCTTGTAAGGGCCGTCTGATTAAATTCTCCATGCTTCTGTCACAGCTAATTCTGTACCAATTCACGCTCAGATCTGGTGGGCTTCAAATCATGCTCATAAACTGTAGAACACATGTAAGACTTCAAGATGCATGACTTAATGATCTAATAATTGGCCAGCCAATTATTTCCAATTAAACAGACAGACTTTGAAGTTGTTAGGTCAGTCAGCACCATCGCAATCAAATCTGGGATATGTCAACATTCTTGCGTATACAAGTAATTGAAGCAGCACAACATCCACAATATCATTCCGACACACTCCAGGATTTCCTATCTCTCCCTCAAACCACCCCACCCTCTCTCTCTCTCTCTCTCTCTCAGAAGCTCCTTTTATACTGTGTACTAAACAATTTCACAACTCTTTAATTTTTTTTTCACCCTGGAAGAATATTTGACTTCATCTTTTTTCCCACTTGTGGATGATGTGTCAGCATTTGGCTGTCTTCTTGGTATTCTTTCTGTAACACACACACACACATACATACAAACACACACATACAAACACACACATACATACAATCACACACACATTCATACAAACACACACTGCAACAAAATACTCAAAATATTTAATGGCGTTGAAAAACAATAATTTTAACAGGATGTCATAATGGGTAAAGGCGGCCGACAAACAGGCTCTTCCTTTACAGCAGAACTTTATGGCATGTGCATCCAAGTAGTGTGGGTTAAAAAAAAGTAGGTGTGGTTAAATACACACAGGGAATTCCACCCCCAGTGAAAAATCCTGTGCAGGGTTCCGTCACAAAAATTCAGGGTAGCTTTTTATACCAGACCCCTATCAGGGTTTTATGGGACCCCCTAAATTTTACCCCTGGCTTGTCAGTATAAGATGCGAAAATTCTGGCCGTACTCTATGGTTACTTTGTTTTAAAATGTCCAACACTCCTTCAATGTGCATTGAAGCTTTGATGCCCTCCTCGTCAGTTTTATTGACTGTACTAATTCCCCCTCCTCCTCCCCCACCCCCATGAGAAATCTCCTGTATGAATCCCTGCCTATTTGATAACATCAGAATATTGTAGAATAAATAGGCTACTTGTGTTAAGTGATCATTCCTGCCACCACTTGATAGCACAGACATAACAATATACTGCTCCCCAACTCGGTATAAAAACAATCCTTACCTAATTCTTCTGATGGGTTTGCTGCCTTCACAAATCTGCTGTACAGAGCTTTTTGGTCGGCCGCCTTTACCTTGGGCTTGGGAGGAGGGGTTGGCTGGAAAATGAACATTGTTTATTTTATTAAATACTGTTAATACAAATATATTGTTCTATAAATACAGTTCAAGTGAATGATGATGAAGCAAATAGGAATAATAATAATGATACAATAATAAATAATAATAACAATTTAATAATTGAAAAATAATAACTTGGGAGTGTGCTTCAGCACAAATGGTGAGCTAGCTAGTCAGACAATATATTATCTTTACGTTCTTGACTGATAAACTTATAGCTTCTCATTTCTAGTTCATTAGAAGCCCAAATATAACCTTTAATATCATATGAAGTCGAAAAGGCTCTTATAATCAACAAACGGAAGCTAATTGTTTAAAGGCGCTAGAAAATTATTGATTTCATAGATGTTCGCTATATGTTCTTGATTGCCAACATAAGTAATAGTTAAAGTATTTTAGATCTGCTCTGAGGTTGTCCTTCTCATATAATCAGGCACTCGTGTGACAAAAAGAGTTAACACACACCACATAATATCAAACTCTCGATGGAATTTCACCGAGTGTGTCTCACTTGCTTAGATAAAAGTCCCCCACTCCACACCAATCTGCAAGAGAGGAAGGCTGGCCCCTCTATCCTACCCCCCTTCCCCTCCCTAACAAAACCAGTAATAATAATAATAATAATAATAATTAATAAATAAATAAAATAAGCAGCAGCTGATATTGTGTTTGCTTCTATTCTGAGCTACAGACGTGGCAACACTCACACACACACACACACAACACACACACTTGTTCAAAACACAAGAGTTACCTTGTATTCTCTTGGTGACTTGACATATTGGGCAATAGATTTTAAGTAAGAACAGTTATGACAAACAGCACATTCACCAAGATAACATACCACCACCACCACTAATTCTAGAAAATGACTCGAGTAAGTTTGTAAGACCTAACTGTGTCCTGCAATATTAAGATCATATTTGAAACAGCTTAATTCCAAGGAGTAAATAACTAAGTTTCCTTGGATAATACAGGTAAAGATTCTGCTTAGTGGAGTTTGGGACGGGGTTGACCACCAAGCAAACAAAAAAATGCAAGGGTCAAAGTACAAAAATAACATACGTATGTTTAAACACACATATATAAACAAATATCCCCAATCTTTATTGTGTTGCCCCTGATAGTGTCTTGCTCGCTTCGCTGGCTCCCCAATAATAACTCACAACACTACCCTCTCATTAGTGTACCTCAGGGACTGTCGTAGGCTTCTTGGTGACTGGAGCCTGTAACACAAGCACACACACACACACACACACACACACACACACACACACACACACACACACACACACACACACACACACACACACACACACACACACACACACACACACACACACACACACACACACACATGGTACACAAGTGTGGCATTCCATGAGTATCACACCTTACCTGACCAGGGAGTTGCCCAACTCTCTTGAACCCTCCCTTCTTGTTAAGTGACTTCTTTACAAGAGACACTCTCTAACAAACAATATTGACTTCTCATTGCTGGCACATGTATAATAGTGACCCCTTACCAATTTAATCTCTCTTATAAACAAACAATAAAAAAACAAAAAACAATACAAAAAAACACACACACACACACACACACACACACAAACTCACTCCAGAAGATATTAATCTTTTTGCAGCCTCCTTGGCATCTTTAGGAGCTAGCACTTCTATAAAAGCAAACACCAACAACATGAATAACAACATGAATCAACACCAACAACATGAATCAACACCAACAACATGAATCAACAACAACAACATGAATCAACAACAACAACATGAATCAACAACAACATGAATCAACAACAACATGAATCAACAACAACAACATGAATCAACAACAACATGAATCAACAACAACAACATGAATCAACAACAACAACATGAATCAACAACAACAACATGAATCAACACCAACAACATGAATCAACAACAACAACATGAATCAACAACATGAATCAACAACAACAACATGAATCAACACCAACAACATGAATCAACACCAATACATGAATCAACAACAACAACATGAATCAACACCAACAACATGAATCAACAACAACAACATGAATCAACACCAACAACATGAATCAACAACAACAACATGAATCAACAACAACAACATGAATCAGCAACAACAACATGAATCAGCAACAACAACATGAATCAGCAACAACAACATGAATCACAACAACAATAATGATAACTAACATGTGATAGAAAACAAGAAGACTGACCTTTGACACTTGCCTTTGGTGCTGCCTGTTGTATTGACTTCTCACTAGCTTTTTTCAGCTGCTTTCTCTGTAAAGATAAAAAAAAAAAGAAGTCAAAAATGAACAGAAATAACTGCCAGTGCATTTGGTAAGGGTCCGTAACCTGCAGCATACGTGTGTGCGTGTCTCGCAAGATGAATACCTGTCAGACGAGTTTCGTGGGTCACTGACTTTACCCTAAACTACTATAGGGTTCACATTAAATATGCAGCTTCTAGAAGTAGGCGGAGTTTCAGTTACAACAAAATAAAATTGGTGTTTATATGGAGATGGACAGGCTAGAAAAATAAACAACACCCACGAATTAAACAAACAAACAAACAACAAATGGAGCTGCCGGAAATTATCACTACCAAGAAGGTCACGCTAGACAACCAAATGAGTATATATATTATATTCATTGAAAAAAAAATGTATGACTACTGACTGACATGTGCCCTTCTCCTTCAGCCAACTAGAGACACTACTGTGACCCAGACGTCTCTATCTAGCTAAAATAGTGAAGCATTGCTAATTCAAACGCCATGATGGAATGCAAAGAAAGAAGGAAATCATTAGTAGCGGGACTTTATTAGCCTTTTTTTTCAGTGAGGGTTTGAACTAGTAAGTCTCCATTGTACTCCAACTGTTGGGTAAGTATAATGATTACGATAAAGTACTTGAACAATATACAATATATTATAAACAAGTAACTGTGTATTTCTGTCACTCTTAACAAAAAGGAAATGACTAACTAACAGAAAGCTCTAAAGTAAGTTTTTTTTTCACATGGCACAGATATACTACAATTCTTCAACACAATCACTTCACATCTTTACATACCTTTTCTAGGAGTCTAATGTATATCTTCTTCAATGCCTTCTCTTCTGGTGTGGGCTGGGAGGGATAGAGAGCCATTGGATTAAAAGTAGTACTACACTATATTTTGAGTAGGATACTCTGCACAGGCAAGGGAGACGATGTCAAGGATGCCGCAGGTTATTTGACTTCTAAGTTGGTAAAGGTCGATAGCTTGGTAGTTGGAAATGATCGTCGTACTTAAACCGGCAAAGATCGTCCAATTTAAAAACTTAAGTTTAGAATATCATGGATGAAAGAGGTATTAATGCAAAAAGACAGAGAAATAAGAGTATGGAATTTATATTGGAGAAAGTCATCCAAGGAGCTAGATATGGAAGACTTATTTTCAATACACCTTCCTCCACTGTCTTACTGGACACACCTTCTTGTCTGATTCACACTAGAGGAGGATCTGTTCCAAACCTCACACGAGACTTGGAGGAGCAGTTACTTTCTCAACTTCATCCCAGTGCCAACTCTAATGCATTCATGGTCACAATGCCTTCCATATATACAGTGTAAGAGTTTCATTTAATGAATTGTATATAAATGTGTTTAGTTAAAATTTACTCAGACCCTTTACCTAGTACAGTGGAGGTCAGCTTTCAAGTCTAGCATATGTGTGTGATGCACCAGATCTATTTTGATGTAGCTGTTAAGGTTGTGAGGGTTACATTTTCCCCCAATTTTGTTTGTGTGTGTGTGTTCCTCTTTTCTGTGTTTTACAGAAGCCATGGCATAAGTTCTGCTGAATTCTTGTCTCAGAGAGGTCTTAACATTCACAGCTACATACACAGAGAAGTAAGTAGTTGTGTCAATACGCTTTCATTTAGCTCTAGCAATTCTCGACAGATACATGTAGCAAACACACTTGTTTTCAGTTTTTTAAAGTTTTTTTTTCTTTTTTTTCTTCCCCATTGTGAGTGATGAGATGTGTTTGAATAGTCAGTTATTTATATAATAAATACGCTTGTCTGTCAGTAATGGCGATGGCAACCGAGTGTGTGTTCATGAATAATTCATTAGCTGGGGTGGGTTGGTAAGGTGTAGTCGGTAGTGGGTTGGTAAGGTGTAGTCGGTAGTGGGTTGGTAAAGCATCGTCAGTACAGTCAATGGTGGTGTGTGTATTCATGACTACATGTTCAAGTGGTAAAGGATAACAATGAATAAAAATACCTTATGCTGCTGCATTCAAGTGTTTGTACATCAAGCGCCACTATGTGGCGGTACTTGCTAGTATTACAATAATTTTTTCTCTCTATATAGCGTGACAGATTTTAGCAATCCAAAATCTTAGTGGAGGCAAGTGAAAATACATTGTTCAGTGTGTGAATTTCTCTCGAAATGCATATGAAGAGAAAGACGCAAGTTCTAATGAGTTTGTGTGTGATTTGGTTACAATGTATTTATTTTACTAACTCCAAATTTAAATGTGAAGTAGAGAATAATTAACAATTATAAATTTCATGAACTGAACGTAACTAGGATGAACTGATAAAATATAAACAAAAAGATTGACGACTGACATCAACGATAATATCTGAAGCTTGCGTATAAGAAAATGAAAAGTGAATATGAATAGTTAATAAGTTAAATACAAGTCTCTGAATGCCTTAGGCCTAAACAGGTTAAAACGTATTTATTTTATAACTCCGTATTGTATGTAGTCCCAGCCTGTCTATCTGTCCGTGCAAGATCCGAGCTCTCCGGCCAAGTACTCGTACAACGAAGAAGCGTCTGTTTCAATATGGAAGCGCTCCGGTCGTGTTAAAGTGACCGTCAGGGAGCACATGCAGCTTATCCGAGCACTTCAACCGGACATGTTTGAGTGTTTGTGTGATGTAGCTCCCTCCTCTGGCAACAAGATGAAAAGGGTAATAGGCTATGAAGTTATAAGTTTTCAATATTATTGACGATCTTTTTTTTCCCCTTTCTTCTCCTTGTTTGTTTACCAGTAGATGAGGAAGTCAGTCGACCGTACTCTCAAGTTCCTGGACCAGACAATGGAGGCTGTCCAAAGTGATACGGTAAGTCCAGGGATATTTTTGGAGGAAGTATTTCACCTGATATTTCCCTCCTAACATAATTATTTCCAATTACATTCCTATCTATCTCAAGGTTTTTATTTGTTTGTTTATCTTTATTTAATCATTTATTTTGGGAGGGGATTCTTTTGTGTGAATTTGTGTCTTAACTTCTGCTACTTCACTATCGATGCACTATGATTTTTTTAAAACGAACTTAAAGGAATATTGTGAGTAATTTCAGAATCTTCTCAATTATTATTCCAGTTTTGATATGAAATTTTTGTGGGTGGGTGTGTCTTTGTCGGCAGAATCTTCAGCGGTGTGCCGTATTCGCTGCAGTTGTGGGTAGTGATATTGCAGAAGAGAGGTCACGGTCGGCCAAAGAGAGTGCGCTGCGTCCAGTAGATGGTATGCATTGAGTTAATAAAAATTAGCAGGGGTGATTCAGATATACTCAATGGGCCAACCCCATTATTTTTTTATTATTTTTTAAAATTCATCTGATTTATCCTTGTAGGATTTGTTCTGGAAGGTTTTGACATTGAATATAATTCAGAGGTCATACAGGACACGCTCCGATGTGCCACTAGCTATTTACCGCAGCTGAAGCCGCGCTTCATCCATGGACTGCACATGCCCAGTGAGTCTTTTAGTGTGACACCATTCTCTCCATATTCCATTCATTTGTCTGATAAAGAATAACCTGTTTGACTCAGTGGTTGTGTGTGTGTGCGTGCATATGTGTGTGTTCCAGTGGAAATTATCAAAGCAGTGGAAGCTGGCGTAGACGTCTTTGAATCTTCATATTCTTATTCTGCAGCAGAGCAAGGTCGAGCCGTTGTATTTGGAAACAGAGTGGGCAAAGATTGCTATATAAGCAAATGGCCATTCGAAATCGACCTAAATGATACAAAGTAGTGCATCAGCAATGCAATATTATATGGACTGTAGTTGTAACTGTGTGACTTCTTTTTAGGTATGAAGATGACTTCAGGCCCTATCTTCCTGGCTGTCTGTGCTATGCCTGCACCCACCACACTAGGGCTTACACTCACCACTTACTGGTCACCACGGAAATCCTGGGGAAAATTCTTCTCATGATGTAATTGACACCTTACATATGTGGGTTGCTGTAGTAATTGTATTTTCCTTATTTAGGCACAACCTTACTCACTATTTGACCTTCTTTGGTGAACTAAGGCTTGCCCTGAGAACTTCAGAAGCCAGCTTTGAGGCGTTCAAGCAAAACTTCGACCACTACCACAAACCCTGCAGCCACGATTCTTTGTAATGCCTCTCATATGTTACTGTATTTGCTATTACATACATTGTGTGTGTGTATTTATTAAAATACAACTATTTAGGTATTTTATATTAAATTCCCAAGACACTTACTTCAAAATTGCAAAATTACCAGCTTAAAGCATTTGGGGAGTTTAGTTTTTTATAAAAAATGAAATTAAAAATAAGTAAAATAGTATTAAAATATAAAAATTTGGTACAAATCAAATTAATGAGCCATAGATTCAGTCTGCAAAATCTTTAGACACTCGAATTCAATTTACTCTTTTTCTGGCTTAAAAACATCAAAAATATCCTCCATTTATAGGGTCACTTCTTCTATCTATTACCACAGTTGTGACCACAAACCACAATTTTTTAAAACATAATCAATTTCAATATATATTAATTTGTGTGTATGTGAAGTTTCAGCTTCCTGACATCAATCTGACTGCACATGGACGAACTGTACAGACAGCACTTTAAAAAATTTTTTAATGAAATATGCGCGCATTATATATAATCAGTCGAGCTGGACAAGAGGCGAGGGGGTGTAGAGAGAGTTGCCAGCACGCGTGCTCAGAAGCAGAGAATGATGTTTCTGGCGTTGATTTTGCTAAGCGCTATGCTGTCTTTCCCTATGACCGGTGCTGTGTTGAGGGCGTACGACTGTGAGTACGAACACTGCTTCATCGTGAATAATTCGGCTAGCAATGGATCGGGCAGTTTCCAAGAAGCCCTCGCTAGTGCCAGAGCTTACAATTCCTCTGTGGAGATACGACTTCTTAACGGCTATTTTCAGCTACCAGGTAATGGAGTAGCTTACTTTGAATATTTCAACGAGTTTGTTATAGTAGGAGTTAGTTCTGGAGTGACTACCATAGGGTGTGAAAATAACATGGGTTTATCTTTCTATAAGTCCAGATATTTAAAGTTTGCCAATATATCAATTACAAATTGTGGATTTGAATTCAATACCACTAGTGTTAATTTAACTAAAGTGGAAGAATCTGACGAAACATCTTTTTTGATATCAAAGACTGGAATACTATTCAATTTGTGCTCCGACTTGTCCTTTAAAAATGTCACTGTCGAACTATCGAAAGGAACAGGCATTACTATATACAATACAAATGGCTACAATTACTTTTACAACTGTACTGTATTTGCTAACAATTATATTGGTAAAAAATATATATCAGCCTTTCCTGGTGGAGGAGGTATCGTCATAGAGACCAGTCACTGCCATCCAGGTGATACTTCATGCAACGATAGTGTCTCGGTAGTTAGAGAAACAAGAGACGCCTCTTATATTTTTGAAAACTGTGAGTTCAGCTCCAATCAGGCATATAGAAGTGGGGCTTTTTCGGCATCTTATCCCCATGGTACTTCTCATATGAATTTGGGTAAAGGTGGAGGGCTGTCGGTTACTTTGAAAGGCCGGGCATTGAATAATACAGTTCTGATAAACAATTGTTGTTTTTTGGTGAATCATGGCGAGTCTGGGGGAGCATTGCACCTATCATTTGGGGATACAAGTATTAACAACCAGGTCGAAATCTGTTGTGGTACTGGTTTCGAGAGCAACAATGGTCAAATCTTTGATGCTCCTTACCAAATAATAGGTGGTGCAGTAAGAATTTCTATGGTGTCATTTCCTGAAAAAGAAAGTAAAGAATTGTGGGGAGGCTACGTCAGTGAAATGTACGGAAACAACATCACTTTCGTGGATACTGATTTCTCGACTAATTTTGCCACTTGGGGTGGAGCCGTTTCATTTACCACAACACGTAATGTTCCAAATCAAACTGCATCAAATTTTCTCCATTTCTTGCGGTGCCGCTTTCGCCAGAATCGAGCCGATTTATCTAGTTCTGCAATAGATATATCGGCATGGAAACCAAGTGTTATAGATAATCAGGATTGGTATATGGTGCCAGTTGTAGAAAATTGCATATTTGTAGACAATGAACTATTCTTTCGAGACATTACAAATCGTGTTGTAGGATTTGGTACGGTGTATATAGATGGTATACAGACAGAGTTTTGTGGAAATAATTCATTTTTTCAAAATACTGATACACCACTGGTCATTTCTAACACCATTGTGAAAATTTCCAATGATTCTGTTTTAAATTTCACTGGTAACAGTGGGCGTCGTGGTGGAGCACTTTCTCTCATTGGTGATGCTTATATGGTAGTTGGAGAAGGCACCCATGTCATTTTTGATTCCAATTCAGTTGGTGATGATGGATACGGATTTGGAGGGGCAGTTTATGCTGTCCATTTTGGTAATCATGACAGGTATCAGAGGCAGGACTGCTTTTTTCAGTATTACATATACGGTGTTCCGCCTAAGAGATGGAATGCAACATTTGTTTTTTCTAATAACATGGCCAACAATGAAATCAATTCTATTTATACTACCTCCCTTGCACCATGTGTGTGGTCTAACGTGGGTGTATGGGACGATACGCCAGAAAACAATGCTTTTTGTGATGATAATACTTGGATTTTTAAGGGGAATGGAAGAACTTGTCGTAATGAAATTATGACAGGGCCCAGCACAATAAAAATTGAGCATTTAGAATTAAATGTGGTTCCAGGTTGGACTACTCCTTTAAATGTGAGTGCATTCGATGATTACAACAACGCTGTATCAACTGCATTACTGGCAAGTCCATCACTGGGCAATTTCACAGTTGCTAACACCACCCGTTATATACTCAATGACGAAATTATAATTTATGGTTCTCCCAATGATAGCGGTAATAGTCTGCTATTGATGACTCCAGATCCTCGAGTTTTAGCCAGTAATGTCAAAGTCAACATATTGGATTGCCCGGTTGGCTTTGCTCCCTTAAATTGTAGTGAACCAAGTTTGAGTGGCTATCTTTGTGACTGTATTTGCCAGAGGGAGATAAATGGAGTGTCTTGTAGTGATAGCACCAAGGACGTTTATCTCTATAAGTATAATTGTGTGTCCCAAGCATCAAATGAGAGTGGGAGTGGAAGTTTATTGAATATAGCACGATGCCCCTACAATCTCAAGGCAAACATATCTCTCAAGGGCAAACGGCCTGCTGATTTGAATGACAATGTATGCAGATATTTTAATCGTGTCGGACATTTGTGTAGTCATTGCCGAGACAATTTTGGAGTTTCTACCACTGCTTATAATTACAAATGTGTTGAATGCACCAAAGGTGTGAACTATGACTGGTTATTGTTTCTTCTGCTTGAACTGGGTCCCATCACCGTAGTCTGTTTCATTGTGGTTTTATTCAAAGTGAACGTGGCGTCCCCTTATATGAATGCGTTTGTGTTTTTTGCTCAAATTGTCTCGGTGAAGTACTTCCATAATTCATTTAGTTGGATTATGGGTGTTGATTTTGTCAATCATGACCTCTCAAAGCCAGTAACATTACTTTATGGAGTGTGGAACTTGGATTTCTTTCGTGATTTTGTCGACATTTGTCTCCACCCAAAACTCAATACTCTTCACGTTTTGTTGATCAATTACATTAAAGCTTTTTATCCTATGATGGTCCTTGTGGTATGCTATTCTTGCATAAAGCTGTACGATAGAAATTTTCGTTTGCTTCATATTTTGTGGAAACCGTTTCGATATTGCGTCAAGGTAGTTCAAGGCAAACGTCATTCCACTACGTCCATAATCGATGCCTTCACCACTCTATTTATTCTGTCTTACACCAAAGTGTTATATGTCTCTTTTCCGTTGGTTGCACCGGTAACCATTTACACTACCAAAGTGGACAGAAATGTTACCCAATCAAAATATCACTACTACTTTCATCCAACAGTAGCCATTCACTCCGAAGAGTTCTTTTACTTCATGATTGGTCTGATTACCTTATTGGTGTTTGTGGGATTTCCTCCTTGTCTCTTTCTGGTCTACTCGTGTTCTTTGTTTCGAGTTCAGTTGGGAAGGCTAAACACACGCCTTCGAATAGCCCTGCAGATATTTGGAGACTCTTTCCTTGGAGGGTTCAAGGATGGGACCAATGGCAGGTCTGATTATCGATGGTTTGGTTCTGCTTACTTGATCTTTCGTATAGTAATATTCGGAGTGTATGTTAGTCCGACTAATTGGGCTAACCAATACCTTATTCAGCAAATTCTCTTCACTCTGGGAATATTTTTGTTTGCAATAGCACGGCCCTACAAAGACGATTTCTTTAACTACTTGGATATCACTTTCTTTGTCCTTTTCTCAATTTTAAACAGCCTAAGCATGTACAACAGCCACCTGATAATGATACATTCTGACAATGAGCCTAACCGTGGTGTGTTTTATCTAAATTACTTGCTGTTATTTTTACCGTATGTCTATCTTCTATTGCTAGTCGTTTATTATGTCTTCTTAGACAGAATGAAAGTATGGTTCACACGATCTAAAAAGATTACAAAAGTATATGGTGAACAAACAAGCAATTATTCCGATCAAGATATCAGAGATAAACTTTCCTGCAGTGACCAAGAAGAATTTCCCGATCGTGTTCTTAACCCTGATGAATATAGCTCACTTACTCCAATGTCTGGTGTTCTTTCAGAGGCCAGTAAGAAAATGCAACCACAACAGAGAGCTAAAACAGATCATAGTTTCTTTGCAGAAGGGGAAAGAGATAAAGCCAGTAAGGCAGAATATGGCAGTGTTGTCCACCAGGATCGTGCAACGGCTCCATTACTTGGAAGAAAATAGTAACTTTTAGATAACAAGGATTTGGTTTCTTGAATTTGTAAAATGTTTGTCACCTGTTTATAGTTTTTGTTAAATTATGCACTTTTTTTTTGTATCATTATGGATTATGTCACAACTGAACAGGATTTGGTTTCATTAATAAAAAGGTGGGGTTACTAATTACAATTGCGGTCAAAAATCCATCGTAAGGAGTTCTGTGATTAGATTAAACATTGGGGGGGGGGGTTATGTTATAGTAGGTGCCAGCCTACAAATTACAATCACTATAAAGAAGTGACATAGTCAATGTAAAATTGCATTATTTCAGACATTTCAATCTAGAAAATTAAGTTTATAATGATATGCTTCAATTAGGATTTTGAGGCACTGAAAACTTGAATGCACATGATGGCACCTGTTGACATGCACCCTTATTAATTAGATCCATATACGTCCCTACTTACAATAAATATCTTTACATGCTATTTTTCTTGAAGTAAAAAAATAAGCCTGTTTAGCTACGTAACTTAAAAAAGCTCTCCAGTCAGTAGCTATAAACTGGTATTTATTCACTGCCTAGAAAGAGTCCATTCACAACTAGCTATAACAATATGTTAAGCCATTTATTCTATATAGCTAATAATTAAAAAAAAAGTGCTGTAAGAGAGAGATTAAAACTAATTTGGCTGATACAGTTTTTTCCCCAGCTCTCCAACAAAAACATCTAGTATGTGTGAATATGGCAGTATGTGTGAATATGGCAGCCTAATACTTTTCAAAGTTTTGTAGGATTAATGCTTATTATTAGTTGTAGCTACAGTATTTGTCCATTGGGTTTTCTAAAACTTCATATTAGCTACTTCTAGATTTCACTAACTCATCCTGTTTTATTATTTTTCAAATAGCCATTCTATAGAGATTATAGTAACAATAATATATTTAAGCTTTTTCTAATTTTAAGTTGATTTAGCATCCAAAACCAAAATGTAGTAAAATGAAAGTCATAGTAGCTATTGATATATAAGTGGCAAACTCAGATTTGGCATTCTTCCATGACTCTAGCCCTCGGCTCACAGCAACCTCCCATGCTGGGTTTGTAGTAGTGTTGTTTTAGTTAACTAAAACTAAAACCAACACCCCTTAGTTTTGGGGTATTTTACTTTTGGTAAGAATAACTAAAACTAAGCTGTAGAGAACATGAAAAAACTAAAACTAATTATTTTAGAAGACAGTAAATTCAATAATAACTAAAACTACCAGTAGAGTGGATGACAAAAACTAAAACTAAGCAATTTTATTGTAAACAATTCACCTTGAATTATGTCATTATTAAATGAAAATATAGCTAAATTCCCATCAAGTAATTATTTTTTTCTCTAAACTACATAACAAATACCATACTTTATTAATAATACCCAAGTTTTCACAGAAATATGCCATTTTTTAAGTTCTTAGGGAAAACTACATGAACAACTTTCTTTAAGGAGTCTCATTATTGCAGAATTTGAGAGGCAACATAAATTAACTAAAACTAAGACAATTGATAGTATAACTAACTAAATCTTCTACATGGTATTGAAGAAAAACTAAAAACGAACTAAATCTTCAGGGAGAATTTGGGGAAAAAACTAAAACTAAGCATTCAAGATATTTTTTTAGTATGAATAACTAAAACTAAGAAAGTCTGGAATCGCTAAAACCAAAACAACACTGGTTTGTAGTTGATCAATCTGAGGTTTCTGGTTGTGTAGATTCATTTCTGTGTTCCATTTACGTGGTACTTATATATCTTCTCGTGAAATTTATTAATGCGTAATGCGCTGCACTTCTTATCTCCAGCTATAGGTACAGAGAGAGCGTCTCTTGGATTATTACACTCCACACGATAAATATACTTGTGTTTGTCAAGCTAAGCTAAAAGCCCATATTTCCTTGCAGTAGCTACTTGCCCCTGTATAAATAGCTAGGTTTTGATCTAATGTTTATAATTCTATTCTGCTAATATTCCACAAATATATCTCTTGACCACATAATACCTTTAGCAGTTAATCTAATAACTTAACAAAAAAAGCAACAACGACATAAGTTTATCATTATTCATTCGTCTACTGATAGCTACCTATGAACTAGCTAGCAACATAAATAATACATTGACAATTAGCTACACAAATTGAGTTAGTCCATTTCAATAAATTTCAATTAGTAAAACAGCCAACAGCGTTTAGCTACTCTGGTCTTGACCACCACCAGACTTCTGAAGGAGGATTTGCACTTGAGTTGTTACTGTTTGAAGGGTCCCAAGCAGAGCATTGTTCTGTGTTAGAAGATTCTGCACCAGCTGCTCGGCAAGAAACAAACACAAATCATAATGGCTAACTACTACAATAAAATTTAAAGTTAATAGCTACTCTCAGTTTATTTTCTTGAACTGTTATAGATAGAACAAACTAAGTAGCTAGCTAGCTAATCAGAAATTAGTCTGGCATGATACTAAATCTGAAATAAGTTTTCATGCCTTTGATGCTGTTCCTATTAATTCAAACACTGTACCTAAAACTGGTCAGATAATAGCTGAAAATATTATTTTTGTCAACTCCACACTTTCAAAATTATTACTCTTGGAATCACAGCATTAAATATTATTTTCTACAACTCTGCTGCCATTAAAAAACTCTCAATGCAAACTAATTTGGCTATCAGTATGAATAATTCATCATCCAAAAACATACAGCAATTAATGGTCCAGGTGATCCAGACGGCCCTGGGGGTCCCACTGGTCCTGCAGGTCCTGGTCCACCTGGACTACCTTGGGGTCCCTTAGAAAAATGAAATAAATTGTGGATTATTTTCAACCATTTGTTCGTTCATATAAACACACTCACCGTAGCTCCATGAGGTCCTGTTGGTCCAACTGGTCCAGGCTAAGAATGCAATAAAATATAAGGTCCTTCAGTTTCAATTATGCTATGTATCTATTGTTTTTATATTAGACGGAGACTACACTGCTTGAACTAAATTTATAAAGATAGCAGAGATTTAGTTCTATACTTGTAATTATTTGTATTCTATTATAATAATACGTTTGTGTGTCAATAACAATGACAATAACAGTGACTGACGATGGTGTATATTCATGAATAATTCATGAGCTGGGCAGAGTTGGTAAAGCATGGTCATTACCTGAATGGGGGAAATAGTTAAGTTCTACCTGCTGTATAGTTGATAAGAAGAAAAAGAGAAAGAGAGAAAAAGTATTCCAATGTTGTGTTCGAATCAGCAACCATCAACTTCACAGACACGCATATTTACTATTAAAGAAATTTGTAAAATTGTACTTCTAAGAGTGCCTTAACTTCCTTTTAGGTCTTGTTCCTTTATAAAAACTGAACACCGAGTGTTTGTGTTCATGAATAATTCATTCGCTCCTACAGTAGCAATTCATATCCACCACGAAACATGGGTATGAGAAAGGTAGAGAAGCAGGAGAACCAAGGGTCAAGAAGAATAGAAGCAGGCAAGAAAAGGTTGACTGATGTAACTACTTCAATGAAGAAGTGAAAAAAAATACACAGAAAAGATAAAGATACTGAGGAGCAGGAGAAGTAGACAGGAGAAGGGACTCCATGAGGAATAAGAAAAACAGAGATGGCTCAGGAAGAAAGAGAGCAGGAAGAGGGAAACCACCTTATGCTACTGCACTCTAATTTGCAAAGTTAGTAGAACATCAGGTGCCATGGTGTGGCAGGGTACTTGCTAATCTTGTAATATACTTACTGATCCAAGACCTCTCTGACCAGGTTCACCTTTCATCCCTTTTTGCTAAAATAATCAAGAATTGTAATGATAATCATAGATTTATACTAAGTAATTAGTCTCTAACATAGGCTAGCTGTTACAGTTTTTGTGCAATTGCACATTACTATTATAACTGTATTTTCATTGAAGATCATATAAACTTACCGAGAAGCCTTGTGGCCCTGAGTTTCCCTACAACAAATATACACATTCAATGACAAGATATAGGACATGTCTCACTTCTCTCGTAGCTTACTCTATCTCCCTTAGATCCTTGATCACCTTTGCCTCCCTGAAGTTCAGGTAATGAATCATATCAAGGGAGATATATATATATGAACTGACTATACAACTTACTGGTGCACCAGGTGCCCCTAGTCCAACCTGTAATTACAGATAAACGAGAGATACCCTACTGACTTGTAACCGCCTCAAAATAATAATTGTAGCATAGGCATTTTGGTATACAAGACAAGAAGCTATACTTTGAATATGATTTATAAAGCCACAAACTATACACTCCAGTTAAAATTATTTAGTTAAAAAGCATTTATAAAGGAGAGGGGAGGAAGAACCTAACTGAAACTTACTGGTCCACGTGTGCCTCGTTCTCCTTTTTCCTATAAAATAAACAAAGAGTAAGTAAATAAATTTCATCACTAAATTCACGTCAGTCAAGCTCTTTCTTGAAATAGGAGTTTTGTATAGAGACTTTTGGCATACAATTTCCTTTACATTAATGGCTAGTATTAAATACAACTTTGCAAATAAATTAAATGATATTAATAAATAAATAAATGATATAAATAAATAAATAAATGATATAAATAAATAAATAAATGATAATAAATAAATAAATAAATAAATAAATAATAATGATAATAATATCACTTTTAAATACGGTTATATATTATAATAACATAATATAATAATAATAATAATAATGATAATAAATAAATAAATAAATAAATGATAATAAATAAATAAATAAATAAATAATAATGATAATAAATAAATAAATAAATAAATAAATAAATAAACAAACAAACAAATAAATAAATAATGAAGCACAGAAGGTGCAAATCCTCAGCACTATTGTACACTAAGTAGCTATTACAAAATCATCTCAGACCAAAAGAAGAATTCATTGGCTATTCTAATCTGACATCAATATAGCTCGAGAAATTAAAATGGTACATGTAAATGCCGTCTACATAAGAGAAGAAGCTAAACAGGTCAGAGACACTCGCCAGCCAGCATAAAGCAAAACTACCTTGGGCAGCAAGAAATTGTTTGCTCATGTGATCACAATGTGACGATAGGGGGAGGGGGCAGTACCAACTTAAAGATAGTACCTAAGTGGAGTTGGCAGCTTGTTTTCTCAAAAATCAGCCTTACATTTGAAAATAAAAGGTGTTCTGAGTACGTTGATCCCTAAATCAATGGTTAATTGACAGTAATCTCCAAAATCAGAAAGTGACAAACAGACAGACAGACAGACAGACAGACAGACAGGCAGACAGACAGACAGACAGACAGATGGATGGATGGACAGACAGACACAGACTAGTCTCATTAACCAGCCGTTCTCAGAGAATGTCTGGTAACTTTTGCCAGGTTTTCATGCCATGCTGGAATGCAATTGATTTAGTTTTTGTGACATCGTGCACCTGTGTGATATCTACTGAGCTCCTGTGTGATATCTACTGAGCACCTGTGTGATATCTACTGAGCACCTGTGTGATATCTACTGAGCACCTGTGTGATATCTACTGAGCACCTGTGTGATATCTACTGAGCACCTGTGTGATATCTACTGAGCACATAACCACGAAATAAAGTGCAACAAGTGTTGAGTTGAGTAAATGCAGTCAATGAGTAAGAGTGGCATTCATGTAACTGCGGTCGCTTAATTGGTTATCCCAACATTCTGGGACAGTCTCACAAAAGCCTGGCGAAAGTTACTAGACGTTCTCCTTCCCCTGTGCCCTGCCCCTTTACGTGCTGAGCTGGTTCACGTGACTATATGACAGGATGACAGCTGTAACCCTCTCATACATGACACTCTCGCACGTGTGCGCTGAGGGTTAATAAATAAATGAACAAACAAAAATATGCAAGATCATGATTTCTCTCCTTGTTTGTTTGCTATTTAGTTGTTTATGTCAGAACAAGAAAACATCAACCGTAGTTCAAATTCCCTAATGCTACAGCTCATCAAGTACATGTCATGGCAACTGCTCATAGCCATGCACACACACACACACACATGAACACAATTAACAACGATTAACAATGAACACAATTAACAACGATACTTTAAATACACTGAACAATACTCTATTGCTGTGTCTCAGTTTAGAATTACAAATTACAAACGGTAATGTAACCTTACTCCTTTCTGTCCTGGCTGTCCCTGTAGTACATAATACAAGGAAAATTAAAAAAAAAAATACAATATAAAATGTATATAATATGACACTATAAATCAAATAAAAGAACAATAGTGTAAGTTTAACTTACATGAATCTGTAGAACAGTCAGCATAATGAGTAACAGAGCCATGTGACAGGACAATAGCCTTGAAGAAAATATTACCCAAACAACACAAAATTCATCATAATTGTTGCTAGCCTGCAAGCTAAATTAGCTATACTGCATGTATCTAGCTAACATTCTTTATAATACACATCAAATAATGACAGTTCCACTTACAAGGAATTAAATACATTACTTACATTATTTTAGTTGTTACTTACCCCATTTTTTAAAGGACTGTTACAAAACTTCGAACTAGAAGAGCACAGAGCTTAGAAGGGAAGAAGTTAGTGAATAAAAACAGAGAGAAGTCGTTGCGGTTTACTAGACACACCACCTGTATTAAAAAATACAGTTACATTCTGGTTTTTATAGCAAATGTTTGACTGTAATGACTCTGCAGTTTTTGACTGTACAAATGCTGAACCCTTACAGATGGCCAGACCACAGACATATGCAGCCTCCTCCTGCTCACTGACATCATCACAATTAGCTTTACCTAATATGAAGATAATCCACCAGCAAAAATGTTTCAGAGAAACTTAACTTTTAATTAGTGTAAGTTTAATTGATTATACCAAAGTATTTTTTTTTTTATTACCTAATTGGGTAAAAAAAAGAGAGAAGTCAATTAGCAGCTAAGTAATCCATTTCTCCAGAAGTTGGTCCCTTTGTGGTTTGGGTTAAGTGACTTTCTTGGAAATGGAATTGACATCATCACAGATGGTTAGCTACATATGACAAACTATAATATATATTTAAATAGCTAATCAATATTAAGTGTAGTAATAAAATGCTTGATTTTATTATTTTAAGGAATCTTTCCTGTAAAGTCTCAGTTTAGAATTACTGTTACATACTAACAACCCTTTACTAGCTAGCTCACTTTCACGGTCCATTCATTGAACATCAATCTGATCTTTAGTGACACAAATGGAAATAGAATGATGAACTTAAAATGAGTGAGCATTAAATTTGCCTGCTAGTGGTAGTATAAATAACTGCTATATTACATTCCTTATCAGGTGAGACTAATAGAATGATTCATCAATATAGTGAGCATTAGCAGCAAAAGAAAATGTAAGTCTAGACTTCCACATATAGCTATATATAGCTAGTTAAATTCGAAAACAATAACAGTTATTATTATTATTATTATTTTCTTTTTGCCTAATTATTCTACCTGTGAATTTGTGATAATAATGATTATTTTGAATACATGCATAAAATTATTAATTTGTACTATATTACTGTTGCTGGAATATTTAACTAATGAATTATATATTGCAAAGCTATCATGAGGCACTCAATTTTATTTTATTGTCAATCAAATTGAAGAATAATGAAAACATGTTTTACAAGTTCAACTAGAATATCAACATTAATATTTAGTCTCATTTGTTCTTGCAACAAGTCCAAGTCATTCAACTCAAGTTTGGATACATCATCGTTGTTTACTCTCACTTGCATCATCTCTCTGGATGAGAGTATTGATTTGACTAGTGACTGTTCGCAGGGTAGCAAGAAGGGCATTGTTCTGTGTTAGCAGGTTTTCAATTAGCTGCAAACGAATAGGAGAGATATTAATTAAATTAAAAAAAACAACGTATATATAAATAGCATAGGCACAGTTAGGCACTCGGTACTTTAAAAGTTACATCACAATAATGAATCACTGTGGTGTGGCCTGTAGCTAGGGTTGGGCTTAGGGGCACAGGCCCACCCAACTCATCTCTGGTGCCCTACCAACTTGCTCCAGCAATAGTTTTAAATAAGTAGCAAGTGCATCATCTACTACTACAGCATCAGCACTACCAATTATATTACTAACACATGAACGAGGATAGAGGTGGGTACCAAAATGTCAGCCCATCCTGTGGCATCACTTTTGACCTTTTTTTTTGAGTGGTTCTGACTTGTGGTCATCACCATAGTTACCAAGCATAATTAGGAGCATAATGGCACGTTTTAGTTCATAATTGCTGCAATGCCAAGCATTGCTGGAACAGCATAAATGGAAAAAAAAAAGAGCATAATTCATAAAACTAACCGCTACTTCCATGGAGGTTACTAATGTGCCACACATGTAAGTATAGGTTACACCATGAGGTTTTAAGGGCCTAAGGATAGTGTAAATCCCTTTACCGACTGAACAGAGTGGTGCAACCAACTTGTATCATATCATGGCTCTAGGCTATAGGAAACGCATAAAAAGATGGTTCACTTATTCATCTCCTGGGAGGTAAGTATGATATATATTCACTTTGAATTAAGCAACCTGATTGGACGGTTTGAATGTGCATAGTGAGTATAAATACATCAAAATGGGATCAACATGTACACCTTGACAGAGTCCTGCATCACTTTGCTTGCTCACCAATTCATGAGAACATAGCAACAATTGACGTGGGACCATTCTCCTATTAGTTTATGAAATCCCAAAAGTGAGTGAGCATTATATAGAAACTCACAGCCAGCATTCTGGTATTAGACCCACTGGAGCCTGGAGTCCCTGGTGGGCCAGGTTGGCCTTGCGGTCCCTAGTGATGTGTACAACAATCCAAGTGAGGCATGTTTATCTCTGTGTTATAAAGACTTACTTGAGAACCAGGAGCTCCAGGAAATCCGTTTTGTCCCGGCTACAGCAACACATCATAAAAAATAACCTAAATATGATTATTTATTTTCTAGTCATTGACCTTGTTTTAAATCATACCTCTGCAGGAGTTGCTATACCAGGTACACCAGGTTCACCTTTCATCCCCTTTTGCTGGAACATTAAAAAAAAAAGCTTCATAATTATTTATGAAAAATAGGTACAAATGAGGCTATACTACTGTCATGTGCTCAATATAAATCTTCTCTCTAAATTCCTCAAAACCTCTCCACTATTCTGTAATTTTCAACAACCCTGGTCTTAATTCATTCATCATTAAGCATGTCATGCGGCATTCACTTGGCACTTCTCTGTTAAAAAATATCGATTATCCAATATAATCTTCTAATTTTTTTGTTAATTGCTGCAGAAAATTGAAATGAAAGCATTAACTTTTTTTTTTAATGACGGCAAGAAAGCTTACTTTGAGCATCAGTCTGCCAGAAATGTTTTTTCTATTGCACAAGATTCTCAAGCTCAGAACTTAGCAGCTAGAAGGATTATAAGTCACGCACTATGTTTGAATCTCATGGCAGCTTTGTATGGACTATGATACTTTTTTGTGTGCATATCTTGCATATCAGCAAGGTTTGTCTCAAACTACTTTAAAATTTCATTCTTGGTGAATGTCTTCACAGATGTTGTTACCACAACGATCATCATAAATTTACTGTTGAAAGGATTTAAAAACAATTCTGCATGTGGATGTAGTGTAAGAACCACATTTCAAGGAAAAGAATGCCCCATGTTAAAATTTAGCATAATTTGCAGGAGTGAATGTTTAGTTAAACTATATTGTCAAGTTCTGACCCTTCTTAAAGACTAGATTGAACCTTTCTCACTTAAATTACATGAGTCAGAGTGTGATATGGCGAAATATTTGATGAGCAGGTGAATGTATTTTCACAAGCCAGGTGCATGTGAAAAATAGAGACTGAGAGTGAAACATCTTGCCATATCATTCTGATTAGTGTAATAAGTAGTTTATTCTATAGATAACTTCACTGCAGTAGTATATACTATAAGAGTTGGTAACTCATGGTTGCAAAGCTGGCTGTAAAATTCTGAGTGTAAGTTCATAGGGTGTCCCCACACCCCCAGCTGATATAACCATTCTTGATACTGTTTAACAGCAATAAAATTAATTAAATTATAAATAAAACTTAACTTGGAGGTTAGACTGCTTGCTAAACTATTCCTTAGGGGTCATTAACATATCGGTTGCTATGTACAATATTATACATATTTTTCTTTGAGTATTTCCACATCAAGCGAGCATTCAATATTTTCACATACGGAACGCTGTATATTGAACATTCCAGCGCACTTCACATGCTCATGAAATAGAGCCCCGTATTATAAGTGGACTTGTGTAATAAGTACGATATTATATATATATATATATATATATATGAGTATTTCCACATCATGCGAGCATTCAATATTTTCACATACGGAACGCTGCATATTGAACATTCCAGCGCACTTCACATGCTCATGAAATAGAGACCCGTATTATATGCGGACTTGTGTAATAAGTACGATATTATATATTATATATATTATATATGAGTATTTCCACATCATGCAAGCATTCAATATTTTCACATATGGAACGCTGTATATTGAACATTCCAATGCACTTCACATGCTCATGAAATAGAGACCCGTATTATATGTGGACTTGTGTAATAAGTACGATATTATATATATATATATTATATATATATATATATTTATTGCAGCTTTGATATTTTTACTTGAATATTTCCGCATCACGCGAGCGTTCTGTATTCTCCCATATTGTACGGTTTATATTGTACGTTCCTTGTAGCGCGCGCGTAGCGAGTAAAATCAATGAAAATTGTATTGTAACCGGTTGAGAAAAATTTCAAAGAAGCAATAAATCACTTATCACACTCGTCGTACAATATGGGAATGATATTTTGCTCTCACGCCACATTTTCACTCGCCTTTGGCTCGTGAAAATATTTTGCGTGCTCGTAAAATATTTTCCCATATTGTACTCTGACTCGTGCTATAAGTATTATATATATATATATATATATATATATATAATTAATAGTAAGTTGCCCATTCAAAAACGAATAGGAAAATCTCTGTTCAATTGAAATTGCATGGGGAAAGTGTAATAACACAGGGAAAGTGAAATAGCGCGTAACTAATTGAAATAGCACGGTAACTAAGTGAAAACTAAGTGAAATACTATGGTAGCTAAGTGAAATAGTACAGGTAAGTGCACACACGTGCACCGTTAACCTTGGAAACGTACAGTTCGAGTAGTTTTTAGTTGGAGAAAATGTCATTCTTTACCACAGAAGCTCTACCCATATTAAACAGAATGTTTTTCAATAGATTAGGAGGAGTTGTACGTTGAAAACGAAATTCCAGCGGAAGCTAATCCTGAAATAAGGAGATAGTGAGTGAACAATAAAGTGTAGCTACAATTGCAAATGACTTTTAAAAGTTGGCCTACTATTAGTGAGTGATAGCACGGGTAACCTGTGCTATTAGGAATCAATAGCACTCGTAAAGCAATTGAAATAGCACTCGGCTTCGCCTTGTGCTATTTCCATCACGTTACTCATGCTATTAATCCCGAATAGCACAGTTACCCGTGCTATTACTCATACATGTATGATACTTACTCAATCCTCACCTATTTACTTGCACACACACTCACATAATGACATAAGAAAGTTTTGAAACAGACCTTTTTAGTGTTATAACAAATTTGAGTGTGAAAATTTTGTTCCAAAAAAAAAAAAGGGTAGGGGGAAGGGGGGGGGGGAGCATATTACTCTATCCCCCCTCCCATTCCTCACCACTGAGGGTTAGGGGCAGCTCCGTCAATTTTTAAGTGGTCAAGCCAGGAAGTGGGTGTGACCAATATGAACAGGAACAATGCAGTCAGGAAATGCATTATGCATTAGCTACTAAAAGTGAAATTGTACTTTGTATTAGCTAGCTAAGTTTTGTAAAAATTATGCTCATTTTAATATTATAATTAACATAGAGATGATAGCTATTACTACTGACTCATGTAATATATATTATGTATACATATTGTACATGCATATACTATGCTACATACATACTTATGATTGTTCAGTGACTTACTAACATAACTTCCTGACCATCTTCACTTCGAATAGCAGTACCTGGTGGACCAGGATCTCCCTGCAATTATCACCCATGAGTCAATAACACACATACATATACACACTAGCAGGTGTGAACTTACCCTATCTCCTTTAAATCCCGGGTTCCAGGGCTACCTGGTGGACCCTAGTGTTTATAAGAGTGACTAACATTACAAAAAAACCAACAACAACAACAACAACAACAACTAGTGCTCAATTTTTCTCACTTGGGCACCACTAGGTCCTGGAAATCCCACCTGTAAGAAATAAGAAGGGAATCGATTAATATATTCCTGAACTGTGTACTCATCAAGCATCATTATAATTCTGTAGATGTAATACTTTTTAAAGTGTGATTCATTGCTGGTGGGAAAGCTTTTAATAGACCAGTGCAGTAGCTATAGAAACTACAATCATCCGATTGCATAAATGATTAAAATGGAAATGCAACCCCTAATAATTGTATTTTATACTTAATAATAAGCGTGTTTGTCAGTAATGACAATGACAAGCAGGATGGGTGAAGCTCCATCATATTTAGTAAAAGGGAGGGAAATCTGTGAGGAAAAAAAAACAGTGAAATTCAAAGGGTAGGCAGCAATACTTTCAAGCCCACAACAAAGGATAGAAAGACAAGAGAGACTGAGAAACAGGAGAGATAGACAAAGTAGGAGAAGAAAATCCCTGGCTCAGAAGAAAGAGATGAAGAGAAGAAAGGAGGGTGATAAGATGGCTCAGGAAGAAAGAGAGCAAGAGAGGGATACCAATGTACCTAACCAAGTGCTAGAGAATAATAAGAATGGATTAAAAAAAGAGTACATGCTACTGCATTCAGCATTTGCAAAGTTAGAACATCAAGTGCCACCAGTGATGGAGGTATTTGCTTGTGTATGATAATGGCTAACATTGAACCACACTAAAGTCAGACTCATTCTGCTTCAGCATTTGTAGTAGGTGCAAGTATATCGTCGTTTTCAAGAATGCGTAAAGTGATGTAGTCAAGTGTGTTATTTAGGATAAAGAAAGTAATTATGATATAACTTACTGGTTCTTGTTCACCACTATCTCCTTTCCTCCCCGGCTCCTTCAACCAACAAATGAAGTTGGCATAAGTAATGGTGACCTAAATAATATACTTACTCCTTTCTGTCCTGGAAATCCAGGCTATAAAAAAAGAGAGAGAGAAACAGACACAAAACACAATACATAAACAATCAATTAATAAAAAGATGAATGAATGAAGAGGAAGTTAGGAATGGGGAAGGGTGGATGAAGAGAAATGGATGGAATAGATAGAGGGAAAAGGGGAAAGATCGAGAGAGGGAGGGAGGCTGGATTGAAGAACGGATTGAGAGAAGGATGGGTGAAGAGAGGGAGGGAGGAAGGAAGGATGGCTGGAACAGAGAAAGAATGGAGGAAGGTGAGAAGGGAGGGATGAAGGATGGAGGAAATAACAAAGGAAGAGAGTGGAATGAAGGACTATTCAGTATTTCATGAAGAAACTAGCTATTCTAGACTTACCTGTGCTTGAGTACCAACAAACAAAAATATCAGGACTATGCTGAAGAAGTATCTGTAGAATACATAAATATATAAACTAACAAATTAACTGCTTAACTTGCTATTCAAGACAGAACTACTAAGCTATTAGCTACAAAAATCTATAGTTTAATTAGCGATCTACACACCCCATCATTTTGAGGAAAGGCTACCGTAGTTGAAGACTTTTAGACTCACTGGGTCTGAACTGCAACAAAAGATGGCAGCAGAGGGAATAGACAGAATATCGCGGTTTATCGGGACACCTGTCGCACGCGCTGCTGGTGCAAACCACCACAGTGAGCCCACCACTTGAGAGATTTAGCTACCATTCTTGCCAGAAGAAAACATGGCTCGCTAAAGCTCCAAATACCAACTTTAAAAATTGTAGCTAGGTTTATTGTAGTAGCTAGATATTGTTGTAAGCATTTACTATCGGATATGGTATTCATCATTGTGCTACTTTATTCTGTACCTCAAGTTTTCACATAGCGTCAAAATGATATTGCAACTTAGTTCAGTCCCCGTGGGTCAGACGGTCTGGCGCGATATGGTAAAGGATTGCACAGCGAACTACCTGCCGCTAGCTAGCACCGGTAGGACAAGATGATGGTAGAAATGCCACTTTTAATAAAAACAACAACACAAATTCAAATTGTAATAATTAAGCTTGCTTTGTCCAATCTAAGGTCTGTAGTTTATATGAACAAGTCCTGTAGTTTGATGACTAGAAGGCTAGTCGCGTAAAAGACCCTTTACCTACCGTTCCCAGCGTAGCGGTAGGTACGCGAGACAAAGAAAGTAATATGAACTGCCAAAGATGGGTGCATCTGTAATTAACTGTTCTAAAGCTGCTGCCATAAAAGTCCTCAACACACAATTTCTCTCTTGTTCCAGAATGGCTTACTACTTTTACAATAGACACTGTAAAAAAAAATTTTTTTACTGTCCTAACAGTATTTTGTGCAACTTTGTACGTACATGTGTTGTTTTGCCTACACGCACCTGTAATGAATAGGTACACTGCTGTTTACATTAACTTTACCTCATATTATGTTTATCATTATAGCAAACTAACACGCCACACAGTCATTCATGCATTCTATACTTTTGCAATGAAGTGTAAACAGTTCTGTTTGCAATGCTAGGTTTGAGTCCGTAAAAATCCCAACACCTATTTTCTTACTATAATCAACAACAGCAATAATTTAACACATCTGTGACTAAACTATGACTTACGTATATCTAGACACAAAAAAATAAGATAATGACAAAAGGAAATGACCACAACTGACACCAGACATAACATCACTGTATGATAATTTTATGTTCATAATAATAATAGATAAAAAAAAAAAAAAAAAAAGAAAGAAAAGTTTCTCTTTGGTCAGTGAGATTAAAAAATTGGTACGAAATCCTCTAGTTGGTGGAAATGGGTGTGGCTGACGTATTGGTGGCAGTTTGGGGTGGCGGCAGGAATGGATCGTTGGTAGCTGGCCCGCCGAGAACACTCAGGTCAAGCTCAAGGGACATGTTCGTGTTGGGAGGAGGAGGCGGAGCCTGATGTTCGGGAGAAGTAGCGGCTATGGACTCAGCTGTAGGAGTGGAGGTGAAAACGGGAGAAAGTGGAGCACTGATATCAACTGAAGAAGCTTTGGACGTCACCTCGGCCGTGCTAGCGGCCGCTGATCCGTTAGCTGGCAAGGCGGAGGCAGATGTGTCGGAGGTGGCTGGGGCTGCCACTGGGGCAGCGGAGGGAGCATTGGGGTTGACCCCTAGCGATTGTTGGAGGGCTTGGATTTGAGCCAGCTGGGTCATTAGAGCTTGGAGGTGAGCGAGAAGTTCTTTGTTCTGTGTCAGAAGGTGCTCCACTCGCGCCTGTAGACAGAGAGCAGAAGGGAAGACGAGAAAAACAGCTAAAGGCTTGATCCTGGCCAATTAGCCCAAAACAATAAGCCCCCTCCCCCTCCCCGAAACATCTTCCTACACCACTTACAATTTTTACTATCTAAAATTACAATACAAACCAACTTGAAAAAATGCAGCAATAGTATCAAAAGGTATACTTAACCTCACTTAAAACTTAATGTCTTGATTGTTTGCTTGCTGTTGTTTTTATCAAAATAAATAAATAAATAAATAAAAATCACAGCAGTCTTAAAACGTTTTGGTCAACCAGCCACTCAAAACTTCTTAGATATGTTTGGGCATGCATAATGCGCCCATGCACATGTAAACACAAACACACTTTGGGTACAAGGTTTGAGAATTTTGTAAGCCTCATAAATCAAGATATCTTTAAAAATAGTCTTGATTTATGAGGCTTACAAAATTATGGGACAATAGTGTCATGAGCCAATGTAAAAAAAAAAAAAAAAAATCAAAAAGTTGGAACTGTGTGCTACTAAGAGTGACATCACACACTGACACTATACAGCTAAAAATAATTGTATGTAAATACTCATTGAAATTACACATTTAAAAAGTTATCTGACCCCTTTAATTGAAACCACTTTACTCAATTTAAGTTAAAAACATCTTTTGTAATGGGTTAACAACATAAACCTTTTGTACTGTGTATAATATAATGCCTATAGCTTGGCTCGTTCTCAGTCCTAGGGCCATAGCCAAAACAACAACAACAACAACAAGAAAATCTGCTAAGTACACCTGTTGATCTGTAAACTAATAAATCAAAAAACCAAAACTTTGAAGTCCAACTGTCAGATTCAAAATAGTTGCATTGGGTTCAAATGTATTTAGTCACTTTAAAGCACTACCTTGTGTGCCCAACTAACCCAAGTCTTTTATCTTCCGTCACTGTTCGTCCTTCCTCACACTGTCCATTCTCTCCCCCTCCCCTCCATTCCTCACTGCCACTCCTCCCCACTCTCCACTCCCCCCTTACTGTTTACTCCCCCTCACCTGAGACTGCACCCTGGCTGCCTTCTCACTCTCCAGCTGCTCCTTCATCAATCTCATCTGTTCCCCTAGCATGCCCTTCTCGTGGTCCCACTGAGTCTGCTCCTCCGTGATCGGCTGGAAAGGGTTGCTGGGGTTACGCCGATGGTGGGTGGAGCCATCCAAAGCTTCGCCAATGGACACGGGAGAATCTGTTCCAGACCGTATCGAGGCATTGGGATCTGTGAACTTGTTTTCAGTTATAACCTGAAAAAATAAATAAATAAATATATTATATATATATATAATATATGCAGATTGATGGGTATTATCAGACAACTTGTAAAATGTAGCACACTATATGTACATGTATGTATGAAAATCTGTGAGTTCTTTTACAGCAGACCTTAGACTTACAAACTTAACACAGCCTAAGCACTCTACTGTTAAACTATGCACGGTCCCGTTCTCTACACACTCCTAGTAATTAACGAATTAATCTGTACATGTCACTGCATTAAACTGAGTGAGCAGTGCTATGCAGAATTAAATTAGGCTATTATTTTAAAGCTAATGATTCAATATAAAATACTACTACTAATAATAATAATAATAATAGGAAATTTTCTCTTTTTAACAGCCAATATTTTTAATTTTAACTTAACCCGACGTTTCGACTTCTTGCCGAAGTCCTCTTCAGGGGTCAACTGAGCTCGAACTCTCCATGGCGATATAATAACACAAAGTAACAGCAAAATTTCTGGAGGGAACGTTTACTGTTTATTATATCCTGGAGGGTGATATGCACGCAGCATGGACAGCCAGCATCCTGGAAGCTCTAAGCCTATGTCTCTGTTAAACTTGTTGTTGTCAGGTGTCATATGTATGTGTGGAGCTTCCTTGATCTTCAACTCACGATTCTTACTGGCTCTGTCTACAACTCTTACCTCTTCCCATTTAATGGGGTGATGCTGCTGCCAAGCATGTTCAGCAATGGCTGAAACCTTCTCATCACCTCTGTTACAAGCATCCTGATGTTCTTTTACTCTCTGCTCAAGCCTTCTAGTTGTTTCACCTATGTATACTTTACCACAACTGCAGGGTATACTGTACACTATGGATGACTCAGTGGTAATAGGTATAGTATCTTTGACTTTAGTAAGATGCTATCTTAGTGTTTTACCCGACTTAAATGCTGTTTTGATGTCAAAGTCTCTACACACTCTCTGAATGCTCTTACCCAATCCTGCTATGTATGGAATAGTAAGAATCAAACCTTTCTCTTGCTCAGTATTTGTGTGATCTTTAGAAGGTAACTCTTTAGAGCCTGCCCTAATGGTTGCGTTGTCATAACCATTGCTTTGAAGTACTTTGTGTAGGTGTTTCTCTTCTTCCTTCAAGTTTTCACTCATATACCCTCCTAGCTCTCTGATACAAGCATATGCTGCGTGCATATCACCCTCCAGGATATAATAAACAGTAAGCGTGCCCTCCAGAAATCTTGCTCTTACTTTGTGTTATTATATCGCCATGGAGAGTTCGACCTCAGTTGACCCCTGAAGAGGACTTCGGCAAGAAGTCGAAACGTCGGGTTAAGTTATAATTAAAAATATTGGCTGTTAAAAATTTTCCTATTATTATTATTATCTCAGCCGAGAATGACTGAATCATTGAAATAATAATAATTAATAATAATCATCATCAGGGATTCATATTTCGCTGGGGATGGGGTAGGGGGGAGGAGAATTTGTAGAGTCACAACATTTAACCACATGAAAATGGTGAAGTCTTAGCTACGAAACAGATTGTTGGGTGAAAACTTAGACAATTTATTAGGAATTGCTATTGAAGGACCAGAACATTCACATCTTATACTGATCATTACTCTTTCCCCATAACATTCTATCGTGGTAAACAAATTTTAAGAGGGGGGGGGGGGGGGGAGAGGACTCTATAGTCTGCATGAAACCCTGATGATGATGATGATGATGATGATGATGATGATGATGATGATGATGATGATGATGATGATGATGATGATGATGATGATAATAGTTCTAATATATAAATTCATTGGTTGCTGCTCGACTTTTAACCAAACAGCGCAACATATTTTATATACAAGCTTAGTTCCACAACGTACCTGATTGTGACCCGCCGATGTGGGGCGTGGTCGCGGCCTTCCTAGGAGGGCCATGTGCGGAGGAGGCACAGCAGCACTGGCAACCACTGGGTCGACGCCATCAGGAAAGTCCGGCAAGCTCATGGACGTGTTTCCCACAGTCAGCATGGGATAGGCCCCGCCCACTCCTGGAGGCTGGAAAGGATCAACACTACTCCCTCCATTGGCTATCTTCCCATTCGGATTGGACTGCGGAGGCAGTGTGCCCGGCATCTGGAAAGGGTCATAGTTCAACTGCAGGAGGTCTCCCAGTCCTTCGTTGGTCTTTGGTTTTTCAGTCGAGTCTTCAAACTGCTTCCAGGCGGACTGGACACCTTGCCCCTGAGGGTCGGACTCTTCCGGAATGCCATTTTCTTCCGGTTTCTTCTCAGTGCCCGCCTCTTTCTCATTGGCAGTAGAGGAATCAGTCTCTGGGGAGGAGTCCTTGGAGTCCTTCTTTTTCTTTGGCCTGGGGTTGAGCTTGTGGCAGACATCGAAGGCTTGCCCTAAACTCCTCACAACTGTCAGGGCAGTACCCTACAGGCAATGGAATACAGAGATAGGCAGACAATGGGTCAACTAGACAGTCTGGACAAAAAATATACGCCTGAACCACTCAAGCCACGAACTAATTACATTACCTGCTTTGAGAACTTGCCAATAACAACAACAATGACAAAAACAACAACAACAATAATAATAAGTTTAATTTGAATACATTACAACTGTCCAAATGGCATAAAATAAAACCTTCAATACGACATTGATCGTACGTGCAACTACTTCCTAAACAATTAGTAACAGATTAACCCAGTGAATGCTTACCAGTGAAGAGATGTTTGCAAGAGTGCACACCACACGTACATTTATTAAGAAATAAATGAGGTCTTGGCAGAAACCTCAACAATTACAACAAGAGTGCTACACCACAAGCTTTTGCTTTCATTTATTTATTTATTTATTCACACTATATTGTGTTGTTGTTGTTTTTTGAAGGACTATAGCCAGATACTATTGCATATCTTTTATGGCTACACCCATTATAATTTAATATCAGAGCTGCAATCCTCACTGCCACACACGGCCGGCCAGCCTTAGGCAAGTATGCTCGATGATGGATTTCTTGGAATGACATGAAAGCACACCATGCATGTACTAGTAAACCTCACCGGGGAAATGTTGTAAGACAATACATTATCCTAAAGACTCATAGCAACTTGATCATCTACTGTGACCTTACACACACTTACAGCAACTACATATCTACTACATAATCTGTAGTGTGGCCATTTTGAGGTGGAAAATTATCCTTGTACAAGTTGAAAGTTGCTGAATGAGACTGGGATATTTTGAGCTTGCAGTAATTATATAACAATCCAGTCCTGGCCAATGAGCCAAGAACCTGGCCATCAGAAACAAGAGGAGGAAGCCAGTAGCGTCACATCACTAGGTTATGTTGAGTGATTCAGTACACAAGTATATTAGCAAGTCAGCTCCGTAAAGGTATGTGCAGAGTCTATATCCCCTTAACCTGCAAATGCGCTGTATGTGTGTGTACATGTGTGTGTGTGTGCCTATACAAGTTATTTGATTGTAGTGTACATGACATGTCATACTGGTTCACGAGTACTCGTAGCCACTTACATATACTCAGAAAGCCATATACTCAGAAATGAGTCCTTAATCAAGTCTACCCCTCCAGGTATCCCCCCCCCCCCCCCCCCCCCCCCCTTTCGCTCTCTCCAAGATAACAATGTGAGAGAACTCACTTTCTTGTAGGCCTTGAACACGTTGCACCTGAAGGTGTTGTTCGGCACTTCTCTGGTGATATAACTGAATATTTTCAAGTCTTGAGAGTCGTGGGACACATAAAATATTCTAAACAACAAAAACAACAACAACAACAACAACAATAAATAAACAAAGATTGCAGATAATATTCAAACTTGAATACAAAATCAGATTCCCACTATCAACTTCACTCCCAGGAGTGGAGGCAACTCTGCCCGGCTACTGCGATGCTATTTGTTAAGTTTATTTAATATATTTCTGGTGAAATCACCAACATACCTACTTCACAGATGGTCACCCTTCACTCGGCTTTGAAACCCAAGCTGGCGTAACATTATACAAATAGCTTGCTTGATTGAAAGAAATACACACACACACACACACACACACAATCCCAAGAAAGCTTCCACAAATGGGTTATTGTATCTCTTCCACTATAATCTGAAACCTTAGCCACAAGCAAGGAGCACCTGCCTTAGTAACACTATTGATCCAACAGAGACCTACCCAATGAAGACGGACAATTCTGAGCTACTCGGCTAGAGAATCCCCAAAGTTGCATTCATGACTATTGACTAAATATCGTGTGTCACATTCTGGAGTTGCTAGGATAACCATCTGTGAGATCTAAATACCTGCCACGCCCATAAACTGCTTGCTTTCGCTCTGTAATTCAGATTGGCTTAATCGCAGCATACAACGTGGGTTCCACTTGGACGGCAGTGTTGATCTATTTTTAAACATCGCAGGATTTTCTAGCTTTCCAGTTTCCCTGTATCGTTTCCCTGTATCATCATCATTGCTAAAGTAACCCTGTTAGAAGCTGTAGCTCTTTCATGTGGAAAATTAAACACACAAACACTTTGCTACACCCACACACAAACACAACTACTGACACGGGAACTCTCTCAACGAGGAAGCTCACTTTCACATGTCACAAACACGTGTACCCAAGAGAGAGAAAATAGCCACAGCTCCATTAGTTTGTTCAGATTAAGTTTTATCCATACGCGCAAATATTACAAACAAATACTCCCCCTACCGCCCACCCCATTTCCACAACAGAATCAGCCACTCCCCCAGGTGGGCGTACCATACCTGTATATGGGATGCTGCATGATGAACAGCTGCTCGTCACTGTACTTCTTGCGAGACTGAAAATATAAAGAAAACTCACACGGTGAAGGAAATTATAAACATAATTACATTCAATATATGTGACAGGCTCTAGGAAAACCAGGCATTTCTGGCAAACCAAAAAAAATGAGTTTTTTATGTTAATAACAAGCTAAAATTAATCTCAACTTTGTGCTAAAATACTGGAGGGTAAAACCTTTGACTCGCACAGAAACTGGCAGTTGAACTGGGCTGTATTCAGCAAAGCAATTGAACTAGAAATCGTGAAAACATAAATTGAATTTCCACTTCCGGTATAATTAACGTTTCCGTATACTTAACGGCGTACTCCGCATACGCAATTAAATTGTGCAGCCGCTTTTTAACGGCAACTAACGAAGTTTTGCATAGAGTTCTTTTTAGCTTTCAGAGCGTCTCGGAGCCTGTCTTGTCGGAATCCTTGGCTACTCTACTCGATGTAGGAGTAAACTTTCAGCCAGAGGTAAGCTGTACATTGCATGCAATAGTCTCAAAGCTATGCCGTTTTTTTTAGCTGCTTGTTTGAAACTCCACCCATTCCCCGTTTATTGTACTTCGAGAACGAGAGAGAATAAAAAGTAGCTCGTCTTTCCACAGCACGCTTGAGGTCTTTTAAGTTGTTTTGACATTTGAAATTTGGCATAGACTTAGAGTAAGGGTCACTAAGACTAATTCTGCAAAAAACAAAAATAGGAGAAAGAAAGAATTTTTGCGGATGACTTAGTTCTGGAGCCTATATCTCAATTTCAATTTTTGCCCGAAATGCCTGGTTTTCGCAGAGCCTGTCACATATTTCATAGACATTTTTACATGTGTCACACACATTTGCATTGACCTTTAATTGAAAGTCTCACGATCAACAAACAAAGACAAAAGTTGGAAAAAACAACAACAACAACAACAACAAACAAACAAACAAGCAAACTCGTTACAATAAACAGGACATGTAACTATATCAGGAAAATACCCGAAATATTTTTCAGACATGAGTGACATTCTGCCTTTTTTTTTTTTGTTCAATAGGGAGTTAAAAAAAGAAGATATTTTCTACAACCCACGCACCATGCCTGCATCATCTATATACTTCTCCGCCTTACCAGTACTTGTGGTGGAGAACTAACTCCATTTCTCACTCACCCTTTTTCCTTTCCTCTTCGTGATCTTCACACCTGCCACGGCAACATTGATGTTGCAGCGAATCTTTCGAATTCCTTTCACCTTGTACTCGTACTAAAGAAGAAAAGGAAAGAGGAAGAGAGGGAGAGAATTATTGGAAAGAAGGAAGACAAGAAAAAGTTTATCAATGGTAGACATTTTTTTTATTAATTGAACTTGCGGACTTTACAAGACATTGATAAATACTCCAGACTACTTGTCACGTCCTTCATTTTTAATTCGAGAATAGCAAAGTATGACCAGAACACCAACCAAGAAGTTCCTTATTGACGGTTACCAACACATGCGTGAGCAAACATGCATCCTTCAGCGTCCTCCAGTGAGATCATGCATTCATATAGCTGAGTGTTTTACCACTACAAGCATTGATATGCCGTGAAATAACTTCATTGAGAGGTTTCAAGTATCATCCACCCTCTCCCCTCCTCCCTTCCCTGGGGACATCTACTCCCAGCAATGACATTATATTCTTAATTACACAAAACTGTTTTCAAATCACTCACATGGTGAAGGAAATTATAAACATAATTCCATTCAACATATTTCATAGACATTTCTTACATGCGTCACACACATTAACCTTGCATTGACCTTTAATTGAAAGTCTCACGATCAACAACAAAAGACAAAAGTGGGGGAAAACAACAACAACAACAACAACAACAAAACAAACAAGCAGACTCGTTTGCTCCCAGAGAATTAAATCCACAAGTCAGAACTTCATGTAACAAAGAATCTCCAATATACCCCTCATGGAGAAGGAGCCATTACACAGTACTAACTAAGGAAAATGTACATATCGAGCTCAGAGGCCAGACTGGTGGGTGTGGCTAAAATCATGAATTAAAAAACACAGCTTTCCCTTGCCCGCCCACATGTTAACATAATGCTTCTCCTCAATCCACTTGAATATAATACAGTACTTCTATTATATGCTTAACATAAAGCCATCACAGGATTTAACACTTGGTGCAATAACCTTTTAAAAAAACCCTACAAGTTCTCACACTTGCGTGGAAAGTCAAGCAAGAAGCTCAGATTCCTACAGGTTTCGTGCACTTGTGAGAGAGAGCATACAATAACAGTAATAGCTAGGAGTGTGCCAGGTAGCATCTAGCCAGCCAATCCAGCAAAGTGGAATTCAATACAAGTTAATACAGCAGTATATACTTCAATCACACTTACCCAGTGCAGCTTAATCAACTGAGATTTAAAGAGCAGGGATTCATACAGGGTTTTTCACTGGGGGGGATTTTGTAGTACATAAAAATGGTGACGTCACGACTATGAAACAGATTATTAGATGAAAACTTAGACAATTTATTACAAATTGCTATTGAAACAAGAACTAGACAGTCAGGAATTTGAAGAATGTTTGACATTTTAAAAGAAACTAGCAGTAGAGTAATTAAGCTATAGTCATTATTTTTTTTATAAAAAAAAAAATTCAGTCATGGTAAAAAAAAGTTGGGAGGGATCCCAGGGCTCCCACAGTCTGTATGAAACCCTGATGAGTGAATCCTGCATTTGTACCATAAATTTAGCCTCTCATGAGAAAATGGCCCACATTTGGTCCTAAACACATGTTTTGCCATAAGCAAGATAACTTGTCCCATCCAGACGTGTGTTCTTCAGTGGATACTTCCTCTATCAGTCTCGTCAGCAGTTGGTCCATCCATATCTAATGTGATGACCCTTCAATTTGTAGTGTTAATTCAGCATTTTAGCAACGTGTTTCCCTTGTCTTAGGAGCCAAATCAGAGTGCTGTGCTTAAAAAATAAAGAGAGTCAAATTGTGTGCGTGTGTGTGTGTGTGAGTAGCTTTTACAAGGACAATCCTTTGATATTAATATTTAATATGATTGGAAGTTCAGATCTACTATTAATCAGTTTAGCAGGTAAAGTTCCGTCTAAAGCCTGATTGCCATAGCTTATGCAGAAGAAAAAATTCTATGTTGTGGTGAGAATGGACAGCCTGCTAATGCATGTCCCCTGTACACTTCTACTGAAAAAGATATTTATAAAATAATGATGTTATATTGGCTGTTCAAACTGAGAAAAAAACTGCTATTATAATAAAAATGCAATAATATAAGAGGACCAGCCATCAGTGGAGATGTATAGATGATCATTACATATGTAATAGCGTGGTTTGAACACCCCGGGTGTTTATGCACACAAACCTTACAACTAAAGTACAAGGCAACAGTTGTTCAAGCCATAAGTTGCCTAAGGGCACTAATCTGAATAGTCACCATGACAAAATTTAGCAGTATGTACATACTCTGGGTCTGGAACACAGGGACAGAGGTCATTAATTGAATAGTTGATTTGGGACAGGATGGGAGAAAAATATTCCCACAAAAATTGCCTTTGATCATGGACGCAATGAAAATGGTTTTACTACCATTTTAATGAAATGGAGCTCCTGGTTGTCAGTAGCTCATGGATGACGTCACAGATGTGTCATAGCCAGTCATGGCAACCAGGTTTCATGAAAACTTCTGAGCTTAAATCATTCCACAGATAAAATTAAAATAATACCGCTGCAAACTATAGGCCCAATAGCTTCACTTGGTGTGTGTGTACGTGTGTGAGGATTCACATACTAACTATGGGGGTTCCTCTAAACATCACAATACTTCATTGTTTTGCAGCATTTGTAAAGGACAGATAACAAACTTGAATTGTTTCACTAAACCAACCAAATCTTGCATTGTTCACGAATTCTCTTCCTCCACTTGCACCATTAGACATAACAGGAGCAAAAAAAAGTCTGTAAAAACCTTGTCTTTTCTTCACTTATGTATTAAAGAGTGCTTCTGCACCACAGGCTTTACATTAAAGGAGCTTCACCGTATAACCATCTAATTAAATAAATGTATCTTAAAGACATGTTCGGCTTCAAGCGATGAGGAACTCTTGCCCCATTACTAATTCCCAGGCGGTAGTATCCTTGTACAATGAACGTCCCTGAAGGGTTTCTTTCCCGCTTTTCTCACTCCGTGAATTAGCGCTGCACTGACAGGAGTGGCTGCCATTAGTGAACGACAGTGTCCAGTAACTCAATATATATACTTGATGTCAGGGTCGGGTGTTGTAGGATTTCGTTGGCCCAGCAAAGGCAGACAAACACAGTGCTTTCAGATAGAATTCCAAGCACTACAAGGAGAGGGAAGAAGAGAACACGTACGAGAAAACAAACAAACTGATGCAATTTTAAATTTTAAAAGTGGCTTTGCTCCTGCTCATTATTGCAATAGTCGTGCTCCTATTTGGCCCAAGATACAGTAAGATTGGTGCTACCTATGAGGCTAGCAATGTCACGATCCAGCTTGATGTTATCCTGATGTTGTCCTGGTAGGCCTACAATCCTGAAGTATACATTTTCCTTCAGTGCTCTAGGCAAAATAGTATGTTGGAGAAAGTGACCAAGCAATCTCAGCCTGTGCCAGTAGCTGTTCACGTACTGGGTAATGGCATCATTTAGCTATTTTTACTGACTGGTAAAATCCAGGAAAGGTCAGTAAGTATAAGTAACTAGATTGGAAAAAATCTTTAAAAAATCTTTACTGTCCTTTTTTATTCAACTCAATTATGACTAGAAGGGGAAAAAAACCACCTCAATTTTTGAGATCTTCATCAGTCATTCAAAACTAATGGAGACTTCTTGAGGTTGCCCTAAAAAATGCAAAAGTACTTCATCCTAGAAATAAACTCATTAGATGTATTCTCTCTCTTTCATAGGCTTTTTTTTTTTAACAATACAGAATTAAAAATATTTTTCACTTTCTCCAGAAATAAACTGATTGCCAGCAGTCCAAACATGACTCCAGACTCAACCTGTGTCTTGATACAAGTGCATGGCCAGCTGGTAAATGGTGTTCAACCAAGTGTGAACGGGTCAAAGACAGTTCCATCAGGTGTTGTGTAACAGATTAATGTCAAGATAGACCAGTGAGAAATTAAAGTAAACCATAATACCACTTCATTTTCACTGCTCAAAAAAAAAATTTTTGTAAGTAAAATAATAATAATAATAAAATTAACAAACAAACAAACAAACAAACAAACAAACAAACAAACAAATAAATAAAGAGAGAGTGAGAGAGAAGCCGGAGGTGGGGGTTGAGCACGACAGATTGATGCTCGTGCAGACAGGACTTGAAACAAACGATCACAAAAGTAGCCCATTTTGATAATATTTTAACTTCACAGACAAACGTGAGCGCTGGACACAGAAAGCAGCCTTAACGTAACACAGTAAAATGTTTCTATTTACTAACGAGTGAAAGCTAATGAGTTCCCCAACTGAATTATTAGTTACTTCCCGGGACCCAGTCCACTGATTTCTCAATGGATATTGCAAGACTCACTGCAAACCTCCTTCACTAAACTTTCAGCACACTAGTGATGATGCAATTCTAATGAATCTTTAGTGAAATTTTCAACCACACAAGAACCAACATCAACATAACAAAAATCTCATTACACACACACACACACACATTGAACAGAGATAAGCAATACACTACACATACAGAAACAATGGCTGTCAGTGGAAAAGAAAATGCATGGAAGTGAAAGACATATAGGTTCTCACATGGCGCAACAAATGACGTCCTGCTGTGCCATTTACACTCCCTGTACCTGTTAATTAGGATTTCTTTAAAAGTAGAAGTTCAAAAAATGCGACAAAAAAAAAAAAAAAATTTCACACAAGATATTCACTCTGAGAGAAAACTATTTCTTAGGACTTCACAAGGATGACTGCCAATACATCAACACAATACTGCTCAATGGTAGGTAAGGTGATGCACTAACTACCCCAGTTTGTATGATAGAGGTAATAGTTCATACTACATAATAGCAAGCTGGTACAATTTAATCAATGATCACTAGATCTACTACTAATACTCTAGTCACATGGAGACAAAAATCACAGTCCGTACTTTTTCCTTCGCTTCATCATAGGGTAAATCTCAAGCCGCCATAAAGATAGTAAGGTTCATTTTCAAAGACTGTCAAAAGAAAATTTTACTCCACCACATCAATGGGTAAAAGACATTGTAATACATTACCGGGTCCACACAAATAACTTAAATTTTAAATGTCAACAGCACCTGTAAAAGTTTTTCCTTGAAATGTTAATACTAAGCACGAAAATAACGAGTTTAATATCTAAACAAAAATTTGCACGCGCACACATGGATGCTACGCATGCACGAAAATTTAACAACCCGTACAGTCCATAACGAGATAATGCAACATTTAATGAATACCTGAGACTCCAAAAACCATTAAAGGTGTTCCATCCTCGTACCAAATACCGACTCTATGTAGATAGAGGAAGAGAGAGTTATAACAATAACATCAGGTAATTAAAATACCCCAAGGCATCCCACGAAACCCACACACATATCGAGAGGCCCATCTTCGACACATTCCTGAGTCCACTATATAGAACCCAGCCTAACTCCCACAAGCAAAAAGATTTAGCTCAACGCGAGAGTCTCAGGTCGTGAATGTCATTACACATCCACCTCCCCCATGCTTGAGCTGCTTCCCACCACTAATTGGGGAGAGAAGACTAGTGAACAAAACTGAATTAGACAAAGTTCCATGAGGGAAATCCCCTCCTCGATAACCCCGCCCACTCCTCCCAACCCCTCTTAATTTTCTACAACTTCTCCACTTTCTCATCTATCCCTATCTTAAGGTTTCATAAGACATCTCAAAAGTGCACAAATCTTTCTCTCTTCCAGTTTCTTTTAAACTCTTGTCGTCTTCGTTCATGGGTCTATGAAAGTGATTTCATATAATCCAGACAGCCTAACTCCTCCTCCAACTACTACCACCCATAGAGTAAGACAGCCTAATGGTACAGGACACAGTTGGAAACTAACAGCTCCTGGCCTTGCATCCTAGACAAACACCATCTGACAAACAGCAAACAATTACATGCTGCCCACATCTGAGTCACGGAGCATGTAGCTAAAGAGGAATGGAATGCACCGCGAGCAAATTTCCCGGCACCTAACTACTTACCGGCAGATCATGTAGCTGGCCCCCACACACCTATACCAGTGCTTTCCCCTCATTTGGATGAATTTATACATAAAGTGGGAGGAGCGATATATGGTTTAGATAAAGTCTCTCCAATAGAACGGCCCATTAAAAACACAACCGTAGGAGTATTCCTTACCATGCGTCGTTGATCTTTACCAATATCACAGGGCGCACTCCAACGACCACACAATTTCAACCTGAGTCGTCAAATCTTAAAATAGGCAGCCGGGGCGTGAAATACATTTAAAATAAACGAATTTATGAATGGCAAGGGAGAAATTACACACGTCATTTAACACCAGAAAAACTGAGTTTTTTTTTACTGGTGTACTTAGTCACTGGATCTACACACAATGAATTAGACCCAAAACCACATCATAAAACTTGATGACTGAGCTTTTTGTTGAAGTATATCCTCTCCCATCCCCAAAACATTTTACCACCATTTTTCCATTTCCACCTGGCTCTTCACCGTGTGAGTAATCTCTTCAATATGAAATTTGAAAACTTTACACAATCTATGCTTGTCTTATAGACTATGGCATCTGTGTATGTATAAGAGTCTCCATGAGACAAGCTCCATCTTTTCTCCCAACTAGCATGTGGATTTTTTCTTCTTCGTGAATTCAACAAGTTCACATGTTAGAGCAATAAACCACACTAACATCTGCTTTCTCCAACTACTACCCACCCATAGAGTAACCACATACACCATATCCACTCTAAATCAAGAACTAAACCCAGGGTATACAAACCACAGCTGACCCTAACAAATACAAGTCAGTGATCCAACGCTGACCTCCAAAACCAATCCTTAACTGCATAGAATCCAACCCTTCAAGCCACGCCTAAAGCTGGCAGGACATTGATCCAAAATGAAAAAAATAAAAATTAAGACTCCAAAATTGCCACCCTCACATAGTATTCTCTGGTATAACTAATGGAATATATCGATAAAACACTACATGAATAAGCAAGACGCTGACATTACCTAAACTCGTCTGTATTATTAATTTATCTGATACTCTGCTGACTCAGTTATCTCTGAGACATTATTATATTGTTTAACCTTTTTTTTCCAACCAAATTGGAAAAAAAGTGGAAAATTATTTATACATCAATGTAGTATTAGGAAAGTGAAGCTTTTAAGTCAAAAAAAAAAAGGTGAGCACTCTTTACTCATGGGTTTGTAACTCAAAATTTATATAGCCTTTTTGAACATGTGGCATGATACATTTCCGAGTAAACAGACTTCACATGTGTCTAGCTAATATACATTACTCGCGGACTGACTCACCCGGATTCTCCTCATGGCAGTGATGATGTCAATCTTGCAAGACGGCTTGGCTATCTCCAGACTTCCTATGAACTAAAGAACACATGTAACAACACACACATGCACCCACATTACGGACATGTACCATTTCACACATACCGTTACACACATGCACCACATTGTACCAATTCACAGATCCCAATTCACAGATACCAATACGATACGTACAATACCCACATACCAATATACACATGCCAATACATACATACCAACATACACACATACCAATACACACATACCAATACACACACCAATACACACATACCAATACACACATACCAATACACACATACCAATACACACACACCAATACACACATGCATGTGCATGAATACATAAAAAACAATTCAAATCCTATTATCAGGCACCTTGGGACCAGACACCACTCGTTTCTCAGAAAATGCCACAACTCCGGTATATATCGGAAATTAAAACTTAACAGCTACTGAATAGTTAATTGAAGTGAAATAAAAGAGGAACTCCCTATCGAATCGAATCAATTATATCCATGTCATTTATCAACAAAATTTCATAGACAAAAATCAGTTTGCATTGGTAAAGATTGTCATGTAACCTAAATGGTGTCTCTGGTTGAGAGAAGAGTCTAACTAGAGGATAAGAATAATTGAAGAAATAAGAAAGAATTGAATGTAATGTGAATATCTTAACAGACGCTGAGCTGGAGTTTGCACTTCTTAATTACTGAATTACTAATGAAACCATTTATGCTCACAATATCGCAGATTTCCCTTCCTGTCCCCACCCTATAATGCAAGCATGTGAGAAAGTTTATAAATATATAATTTAAAAGTACTATTCAGTAGAGAGAGGCTGACTCTAGCGTATGGTAAGACAGATATTTGGCTTTTTAAACAGTTTGCTACGTTTAAATTCCAACCAGTAGGCAAAAAAAAACAAAAAACAAAACAACGTAATATTATTGCCTAGTACTTAGTCTTTCCCGTTAACACTCCACAGAGATGCTAGCAGTGGTAGTTGAGGAATTGAGTCCCCACAAAAGACACTCAACAGAAGCCATAGATAAATTGGGTAAATAGAAGCTACATGGTACTGTGACAGTAGCTCTGTGTAGCTTAAAATTACGAAAGACATCTCTGCACTTATCTAATTCATTCTCATGCTTTTCACTGCTGAATTGTCCAGAGAAGTCTAAAATTCTTTAAAACTGTATAATAACACAACTGGCCATAAAGAATCAGATAAACAATTTCTAGTATCTGATACTGGACTATCTCAAGCTAATTCAAGCCCAGTATAACTTCTCTATACTCATGCAAATCTTCACTATTAGCTTAGTCTTCTAAACACGCAATGCAATCAAACACCTGTCTTCTTCACAGAGCAACTCCCTGTCTGTTGCTGAATGGCCTAGAGTTCAGACTTCACTTAATGCTTCTGGCTAACTTCGGGTGGCTATAGCATTTGAGTGATACACGCAATACAAACAAGCATAAACATGAGATGTTGCCTCAAACCACCACACAGTGACTGACCAGTGAAAGGGTTCTGCACTTGTTTGTCTACCTCAGTGAAATATCCTAAGTTTAAAAATACCAAGGGAAAAAAAGTCATTAGTGCTACTCTCTTTATCCCCTGAAAGACCTTACATTGTAAGTAGTATCACGAGGCCAGTACGAATATAGAATGCAGAACGTTTAACATGCTGCACAAACCATCTTCATGCCATTAAAGATAAGCACTGTCCAATGTAAACACATTAACCGTCAAAATATACACAGTAAGCTCCCGCCCCAGTGCTCCGCCTTCTTGTTAGTTTAATATTTAATGCTTAAATATTACATGGTCAAATTACAGACCATGTACCTTTGCTTTGAACTGGATGCCATGCTGGAATGCTTCTTCATTGTGTAGAGGAATCCTTGTGTCATACAGGTCTTCTACTTTATTATACTCCCTGTTCCGAATGCCTAGACAAGAAATAATACAGGAAGAAGGAAAAGTTAGGAAGGAATTTTAAAAAACTGGGCTAAAGTAAACACTCGAGATCAAACGTTTCACCTCTCGCTTGCACCAGTTAACACTTTGAGTCCTTGAAGCTTGCAACATGCCCTAGAGGTGTTCAACACACCACTCAGTACCTATGGTGACTATATATCCCTCCTCCACATTCTGGTATGTAATGATATGTACTGTCACACCTACTAAGCTGGAAAATAGTAGTAAATCAGGATGATTTAACACATATTATATATTTGACACTTGACTATAATCGAGCAAAACATGATAGAACCATACAACAACAAAAACTATTCATGTCCCCACCCAACTGTCTCTTCAAAGCAGCTTAATTAACTGGAGGAACACAGGAAAACTGACAAAACACCACATGGACCACCTTCAAACCCAAGGTCCAACCCCCTCTTTCAGGGCAACACGGCCCTTTCAGTAGGTTGGCCTGGTCTTTTAGCCACAACAACCAGCTCACGCCCTTTGAGTAGGTTGGCCACCAACAACCATAGGGACTGCAGCTAGAGGGAGCGGTGGAGTTCATAACTTACTGAGCTTTCTTGCAAACTTCGTCAGGGACATCCTGGCGGAACCTCCCCTCTCTAGCGCCATGGCGGGCGGTAAGGCGAAACTGGAGAAAAACGCGTAAATCTACCTTTCCGAATACTCCCTCTCTCAAAGGCTTTTTGCAGTCTTCAAGAGTATACCAAGCCGCCGCAGAAAATTAATTACAAACAGCTAAATAAACTGAACTACAATTTCGAAGTAAATGAAATGTCAACAAAGGTACAAGGTACCAATCGCACTACAACGACGCCTATGTGTGGGGATAGCTCTGTGAATACCGGTTGACTGCGCATTCCTTTCTTTCTGACGTCCTCCAGGAAATGACCCGCCGCCACGCTCTAGGTCAATTCCGCACTGGTTAATTGTATTCATATCGCTGCTAGGCGCAACGCGCTAACTCAGCACGACCTCAAAAAATGGAATTATAGCTTCTGTGGTAGAATATTGAATGTTTCTTTCACCCGGGATAATATTACAACTCTAGAGTATGATTATTGTATTTCATTATCATGAATAATCAACCAATTGCTGGCCAGGGACACCCCACAAAGCAAGGGCTTCAACTTCAACCTATACCTGCAGGTCAGCCATCTACTTCAAAGACAGAACAAGGTAAAGTTAAGCCATCTGCTGGCAATACTGCTTTCGGATCATCTAAAGCACATGAACAAAAATCACACTTATCATTAAAGATTCCGCCATCAGAAAAAACAAGTGAAATGAATTACAAATCAGGATCATCAATTCTGTGGATCAAAAAATCAGAGAGTGGTTCACAATATGTAGAAGCTGGCAAAAATTACGTCAGAAAAACGTCGTTTCAGTGGTCTCAATCGTGTTCAAATCAAGAAAGTCAAAATTTTAATAATTTTCAACAGCATCAAAGGCATAAAACATTCCCCTCATTTATTAACAAGCCAGCACCAGAAATAGTGCTTCTTCAAAGTATACCTTCTAAGTCCAGGACGAATGCAAAGAGAAAGCTTAGTAATGCCCCCAAGATACCTCACATAAAACTTTTTTCATCTTCATCTGAAGATGTGGCTGCTTCAAGAAAACGTGTTAAACTATGGTCGGAAGTTTTATCACCATCTACTGAGGATTTTTTACAAAGCAGGCAAACAAAGGAGAAATGTCCAAAGTGCCTCTGTATGGGGTATCATTATCCAGGATGTGCAGGAGAAAGCAATGCTGAGAAAAAGTTTCGTCGCTTGAGGTAAGCAACTTGTGTGTGTGTGTGTGCTTATTAGCTATAAAATATGGGTACATTATATTCATTTTAAAAGTAAGCTATATAAATAAACAACAAGGTTGCTGCTTCTAATAGATTTTTACAGTAATATCAATAATTGTAATATATAATTATTGGTAGGACATTATTGCTGGCTCTATCCTTTATTTATTCCAAAAACATTTTTATTGCTATTAAATCAATACATAAATTCATTCTATAGTTCTAAAATGATATGATCACATTATTGACTGCTGTATTATTATACATATGCTGGGAAGCATGGCATCTCATAAGTCCAGCTCTATAGCAGAAAGGAGAGATCTGATGTATGAACAAATGAAAATTATCGCTAGCTTTCGATCCCAACCTTGGACAATGCGCAACAAGATTTTGGCAGTTACGTAAGTTTCATGATAATATTGTATGATATTGTTATTAACATTTGAATCACTATACTGTTAGTTTGTATAATTGATTACATTAGTATGCCAGCTTATGGATTTGCTGTGTTTTATTTTAAACACTCTAGGCATTATTGTTAATTAATTATTAAGTGATTGTAAAATGTAGGAGTTATAAAGAGACTCTTCATCGACTGGTCCCCGACATGGGCATTCTGGAGAATGCCTGGGAGAACATTCTCATGGTGAGAGTTTAAAGGGTAACCCAACAACTATCTCATATGCAACTTTAATGATAATAATATACATATTAAAATAAGCTTTCACCTAACATGTGGGATTAAAATAAATAGCCATTGCTAGCATAGTCTTTTCTTTTACTGCATGGCTTAACTTTTTAAATTTTATTACAATAATATCATAATAATAAACAGTAAGCGTACCCTCCAGAAATCTTGCAGTTTACATTGTGTTATTATATCACCACGGAGAGTTCAACCTCAGTTGACCCCTGAAGAGGACTTCGGCAAGAAGTCGAAACGTTGGGTTAAGTTATAATTAACTATATTGGCTGTTAAAAAGAGAAAAATTTGCTATTATTAATATCAGAATAATGACAACTTACAAGAATTGTTTGAAATAATTATACAGGGGACTGTCTCGAAGCATTAGGCACCATGTCCACATTACAATTTATTATATTTTGTACTAGTTCATGAACATATTGAAAATAAAGACTCAAAAAATATTTCACAGATTAGTCATTTGGAAAAACGTCATCAATAGAATAGAAGGCAAGTTAATATTTTAATTGCAACTTGTGTTTTCAGTGAATACTATAATGTGATATACGCAGGTTTGTATGGAACAAATGTAGGGGCATACTTTGTTCTAGTTCGTTGGGTTATGGGACTGAACACACTCATATTTCTAATGATGACAGCATTTGTTGTGCTTCCACAGGTAAATCGTAATATTTTTTTAATATTTTAGTGGTTTAATTGCAAGTTAATTGTTTGCCACACTCTAAAACTTAATACAAGTTTACAAATTCAACAATTTAATCATCCTCATCTGAAGTTCATATTATGGATGAAGTTATTATAATGTTATTGAAGTTATTATATTTAATGTTATTGTCTTAAAAAATAGTGTTGTAGGTTCTTTATACAAGTAATTACATGCCTAAAAACCCTGTCATAAAATATAATTCCAGAAATTAGTGATAGTTAATGCCTGTGCCGTGGATATTATGGTCAATAATCACCTGAGTCCGAAAGCGCAGCCCGAGGACAAGGAGCATTAGTATCCATAACATCCAAGGCCAACAGGCATTAATTATTGTACTACCCACCTACGAATGAATTCAAAAATTGCTAGCTTTTTAAAAAGAGGGAATTATGACTCCTAATTCACTGCACCCTATGGAAGAAATGTATTAGGTGATTGAAGGAATAATACAGCAGATATGTGCAATATATGAAGGAAAAAAGTGCCTTAGATGATAAAAGTATGAAACTTTGCTTGAAGTTAATCTATCTATACTCTAATAATGATTTTAAGCTATAGGGACATTGTTGATTTATCCTATTACAAAAATGGCAGCCACTTTTTCCAGTGGCCATGGTGAGCAAACTGGCAATATGAATGTTATGTTGAATAGAGGCTGGCTATGCAGACTACATCATCATGGATCCTATCAAATGCAATAACTTACACTTGTTCAGTTGACCTCCAGAGAGGACGATGCAAATGCAAGAATGCTGCTTTGCAATGCACTGCCCTATGCCTTTGTGGTTAAAATTATGCTGACTGAATATAATTATCAAGTTACATGTATTCTTTAGACTATGCATATTTACACGGTAATAAACACTTTTCAATGATGATTATTAATGAATTTGAAAATGGTAGTTTTTTCACACGTTATATCTGGGATGTCCGTATAGCCAAAACTTATTCTTACATCATATCCTAGCACTGCACAATGTTTCATGCTTTTATTATCTATAGCACAATTGTTGCACACATTAGAATTGTAACTTGAAATATTTTGATCTAATAATTTTCCAGGCAATGATGGGTGAGGGACTGGTGGTTCCTAAAGAAGTCCTAAATAACTTCTCAGCAATATCATACATCATTGATGGCAAGGTATTTTATTTTTAAAAGGCTTTAATTTGAAAAAAAAAAATTGTGTGTGTGTGTGTTTACTGTTGTAATCCTTCAACATTTAGCCCTTCTTTATAATTTAGGGCTACTTACTAGAATACTCACTTCTCTTTATTGGATTTTATGATTCTGGCCAAAATGAACCATACTTGGGACCTCCAGCAAATCCCAAACCATATATTGGCCCTGGCTATAAGCTTCCAATGGCTTACTTGGTAGTGGTATTTCTAATATATGGGGTTAGTGGAAACTTAATGCTTTTCAGGTTAGTGAAAATAAATATTGTAATCAAAATTCACAGTAGCTACCTGTATATTTTGTGAAGAAAATATTGGTATGAAAGTATTAAGAATGAAGATCCTGCATATATCTGAGCCTTGATCTGTAAATCTACTGGAGTAATAATTATTTCCGTCACATATGGTGTACTTATACAAAGTACATATTCTCAGTGTCTTGATTCAAATTATTTTCTCAAAGTACATAGCTCAAGAAAGAATTAAAATGAAACTTCAAAATGAAACTTTTAGTACTACTGTGAATTTTATACTAGTATAGATATGTAAGTAAGTATATATGTATTATAATAATACATACCTAATGTAGTGAAAAGACCTTGTTTCTTGTGCTTATACTTTTTATAACTGATTACTATAAAATGTAGTCTCTCAAGAAATTACAAAGCAGTACAATGGTCGAACCCTGGAGAAATATATACCTTTGCTTGGAAGGTGTTCGCAGCTTGGGATTTTACTATCACTGATGAGGTTACCATAGAGATGAGGAGGAGAAACAATGCCATTGTTCTGAGAGAAACTTTGTTTGAGGTTCACAAAAAAGAAGCTGATGAACCAGTTCTGAATAGGTATAGTAAATTCAATAGGAATGGTTGGGTTTGCTAAATTAAAAATATATGAACTTGACTAGTTAACACATAATTTTATATATTTTATGGAATATAATTTGACAAGATTTAAGCCTTTGTTTTTCCTTTGGCTGGTATACACTTGGTCAATTGTTTTGGTGTTTTGTTAAAATTTAGTATCTAATTACCCACATATGCAATACAAAAAAGTGATGGAGTTAAAATATGGGAATATTCATGGTTAATTCTTTATGTTGTTTCAGAATGCAGTTGTTTGTAACTAGGCTGACTGTTCATTTTCTGGTAATTTTGATGCTGGTGGGCACAGGATATTTAATTTTTCTGGCAGCAGGAAATGCTCATATCCATCATAATGAAATACAACTGAGAAGTTTAGTGGAAGCACGATCATTTGGAAAAAATATTATTGCTTTACTGGTTCAATTTCAGGTCTACCTCAAAGTCTGTATTTATTTCTTTGTTTTAGTTTATTATTATCATGTTTTAGTTGCAAATTGTGATTCTTCTTCGAAACAACTTACTACCAACACTGTTTCTGGTACTGGGTTACTTTGAAAAGTACCATCCAAGAATCGGACAGAATTTACACATATTCAGGTATAATGCATGACTAATGAAAGATGCAAGTGACATGCACTACTTATTTTAGATCAGATACAAGAATCAACCTAACATTTTACATAATGAAAGTGAATATGGCCATTTATATACTAACTGAAGAAATTAAATTTTGAGTGTATTAAATGCATAGCCTGTAAAAAGTATGCATGAAGTCTCATTCTGTTTCATAAGGAACATTGAGGGTTAGTTAATTAACATTCCAGTGCATTGTTTATTAGACTCATGAAAGTTGAATTTGAAAAAGTAATTTTAAATATTTTTAGATTGTTTTTGCTGTATCTTTCAAGCTTGTTTATAGTGATGATCTCACTATTTGTACTGACAAGAAATTGCGTAAGTTTTTACAACTTAAAAAAACAATTTTTGTAAGGCAGTCGTCTGTGTCAATATTTGCTATTTTAGCTAATTTGTTATTTAGTCTTATATTTTTGTTGCAGCTATAGCTTGTTCAGAGAGGCGGAGAAAGAAATTAAGTTTTGTTGTTGTTATTTTTGCTGCAGGTGAAGTTACAAGACACTCCTAGGTGCATGTGCTGGGAAACGTCAATTGGTCAAGAGCTCTACAAACTAGTCATTGGAACCACCATGGTAGAAATTGCAGTGATATTTTTAGTTGAAGTGATGCGATGGTTTCTTCATATCATTTCTCCATACTTTGGAAGACTTGGGAAACTGTATGAACAATATGTAAGACAGTTCAAGTGAAATTAATTTTTGGTCGTATGTGTGTGTTGTGATAGTTCTGCATGTGTGATATACTTTGTTTGCCATATATCATATCATAATACTTTGGTTATAGATTGGTGCAGCATATTTTAACGTATCTGAAAATGTTTTAAAGCTCATATATAGTGAAGGTCTTCTAATGTAAGAATACGTTTTAATATACCTATATCTACTAGTAACTGTAAATTCATTATTGTCTAGGTTTGGGATTTTGTTTTGCCCTTTGCTTCCACTCATGGCTTTCCTGCGAAACGTACTGATATTCTACACAAGAACCTTCTCAGTGTTACTCTTTGTCCAGCCTCCAACAGATCTATTCAGTGTTTCATCCACCCGAAGTTTGTACATGGCACTCCTTCTGGCTACACTGTTCCTATGCTTCCTGCCTATTGGATACGCTGTAGTGGAATTAAATCCGTCACTGAGATGTGGCCCATTTAGGTATCTCATGCACTGTGGTTATCTGCAACTAACAAATATAATTCATCAGTTTAGTTTTTTTTTTAACTATGTATAAGTAACACTTAAACATCCCATCCCTTTTTAAATTGTTAATTACTAGGGGTCACTACCACATGATAGATGCTCTCTTTGTGGATAAAGATAGTTGGCCATTATGGATCCAAGTATTCTGGCATTATATGAAAACTGGGACAGTCATTATTCCTGTGATTGCTTTATTGTGGTAAGTCTCCATAATATTCATTTTTATTCCAAGCTTTATACTCTTCCTCCTTTCCAGTATAATTCTTCACTATTATGCTTCTCTGACAAATACACTGAAAGGGGTTAACAGAAGTCTCATATATCAGCTGAGAACAGTAAGTTAACTATTATAAGAAAAGAAGAACTATAACTAAGATTGTATCAATCAGATTGCTCAATTCATGGTGAATATATTCCATAAACACATCCTAGGAGGTGAACAAGTGAACTTTCCAATAAAATTAAAAAAAGTTGTTTCCTATAGCCAAGAGCCATAGTACAAGTCTGTTGCACCACTGTGTTCAGTTGGTACGGGTATACACTATCCTCAAGCCTTTGACCTCAGTGTGTAAATCCTATACGGACCTCCACGTCATGGCATAACCTTTGTATTAAATGAGTTACAATAATAATGCCAGCAACTGTGACTGTTCCTCTGCAGTCATCATCAAAGAGAATAGTGACAAAATAATGTACAGCTAACTCTAATTTCTATTATTTCTTACTTTTCAACATTGTGATGAATAGTTGATGTTAAGAATTAAAGTTATTTATTTATATTTTTTAAATTTGACTACAGGAGCAAGCAGGTACTCAAGCCAAAGAAGGCAAGTAACTATAACAAACGTGGTGTATTAAAATTAAAAAATTCTATGTGTGCTATAGCATACAGCAGGATGTCCGCTCGAGCATATTATTCGGCCCTGTCATCTCGATTCAAAACTAGAAGATTTACTTTGTAACAATTATGAAGAACTTCACTTTTTATTTTATTTTTTATGACAATGTGGAAAATTCACATATACACACACACACACACACTTTCTTAGGAGCAACATGGTTTGAGTGTATTATACATATATTACTTTGTAAGAAGTCACTCACCTCTTTGACTGAGATTTAAATGCAATGTAGACACAGATGTAGCCCAATTACAGCTCCCACTGAGCAATAAGGTAAAGGGTTTATTTGACGTGAGATTACATTCTTCCGGAATTGCTTATTCAGCAATTTAATAAAAGCGGCGATACCAATGTTTATGCGTCTGGCATTACTTTACCTTATTGATAAAATTTCTAAACATTGGCGACAGATGCCGAGAAGAAAGCCATTCAGTAATAAGCAGAAGAAGCAGCAGTTGCAGCAGAAAAGGGAGAGAAGGAGAGAGAAAGGTAAAAACCGAAATGAAATACCAAACCAGTCATTCTACTATGCTATAGGAGACAAATTCGGATGGAGTGAGGAAAAGAATGAAGATGATGAGGAGCAGCCAAAGTCTAGTGGCAGTGCTGATGCTCCCATTGGAGAGCAGGAATCTGTTGCTGGTCCATTAGATACCAAAAAGTCAACTAAATATGATCCTGGAAGATTTCGCATGGATTTTGAGAAGGAGACAAAAAAAGAATTGGACAGGCGGCGACACTTAGCTAAAACAGAGCCAGTCAGCCCAGTCTTAGAAGTAAGGGAGAATAGTGGTTTATCATGAGTAGTTTGTTCCTCAGAATGTACATAATTTTGTTACATTTTTCCAATACCACTGTTCTGTGTGTATTAGTTTACCCATAAAACTGCTTATTTATTAAGAGAGAAAATTCCAACACTAGGTAAAGTATTAAAATGCATTGACATCCTGTACTGAACAATATTTGAATAAATTCACCTGCTGCTGATCCAGTTTGCTAGCTTGCCACCACACAATTTACAGTCACATTCCCACTTATTAAATTAGTCTCTTTTATTGTACTTGACAGACTGCCATGGAGGTGGCTATGACGGATGTGTATGGTGAAGACGATATCCTTGACTTCCCAAAGCGTCCTCCGTGGACCTATTCCACCAGCAAAGATGAGCTTCTTGCTGCTGAAGAAGCTGCTTTTGCAGAGTATCTTCAGAGTGTACACAGTCGGTACAGCTCTGGGAAGCTCAGCTACTTTGAGCACAATTTAGAAGTAATTGAAAGATGAATGGAAAAAAATATTACAAAAATCTTTATTTATTTCACTTTTGTTTTTGTAGACATGGCGACAGCTTTGGAGAGTTCTAGAAATGTCAGATATGATCCTTCTAATCGCAGACATTAGACATCCAGTCAGTAAGCTTTACACTCCATATGGCATTAGATTATATGCTTTTTCCTTTGGCACTGAAGGCTCTTCACTTCTCTCCGGCTCTTTACCGATATGTTGTAGATGAGCTGAGAATGAAACTGATTCTAGTTCTGAACAAGGTACTCCAGCAGTTGTTATATCTTTAGCTTGAATATTATTATTATATATTATTAATTTTTAGGTGGACTTGGTTCCTCCCCAGGTGTGTGTTGCTTGGAGGCATTACTTCGTGTCCCAGTTTCCTGGCCTTGAAGTCATTTGTTTCACTAGTTATCCTAACAAAGAAGCTTCGTCTGTTCCACAACCTCAAAAAGGTCAGTATAGAGCCGCATAAGTTAAAGTATAGAATGGGACACAGATAAGAAAGGTATCTATTAAATGATAGTCTTTTTCATTGAGCATCCTCAAACCTGCAACGTAATTTGTGCTATCTTCTGTCACCCCATACTTTATGTGTATATTTATGTGCATCTTTTTAAAACACTTATTTTATTGGAAGAGTTGACCAACGTATCTCACCAGCACTTATTTGAAACTTTTTGATTTATTTATCATTTTATGTTGACATCCACTTCTTTGTTTATAAGAAGTATTTTTTCTGTAACCTCAATAGTTTTATCACAGTGGCTTTTCTAAAACAAAGAAAAAATATTAAACTACATGTACAATAGTATGGATAAGAGTTTATTTTTGCTCACAGGGAGAGCTATGTTGATTTTTTTTTTTTTTAAATTTACAACTTTTCATTTAGTAGAGCTTAAATTGTTCTGTGCTGCTTTAGTAGCCAAGTTAGTTAACTGCCAATACTTGTAATTATTTGTAACAGCAATTCTAAAGCGAACTGGTAGGCGTGGCAAGCTTCCAGCAGCAGTAGGGCCACATCAACTGATGAGACTAGTTGAAAAGATTTATCAAGGGAAAGGTATCTAATTATGTGAAGGTTTTTTACAAGTCTGGGAATTTTTTTTCTAGTTAATGTAGATCCATGGAAACTGAAACTGAGTGTTGATGCATCTTATGCCACTGAAGAATTGGCTGAGGAGAGTGAAACAGAGGAAGAAAGTAGTGGAAGTGAAGAAGAGCTGGAGAAGGAGGTGGTAGAACAACAATCAATGAAGGGTAACATCTTAGACATTTGAATTTTTATAGTTTAATTATTTTGGAGTATATTCGTATTGCCTCTGTTGTACTGATTGGCTATTCTTATATAACGAGTTTAACCAAAGCAGTTTTGTTCACTTTACATGTGGCAGCATCACTGTAGAAGGTATACAACAAGAGATTACAATTTCAGTTGTTTGACTCATACAAAGCTTATAAATAAAGTTTCTCCATATTTCATAAAAATTATAGCGGAAGCATTAATACCGAAGCTGGAGAAAGCTAAGGAGGAAGGAGTGTTGACCATAGGCATGGTAGGTAGGTAGGTGTGTCTTTTGAATTTCTGTGTATTGTACATTATAATATTTAATGATTGTTTTTCCCTCTGCATTATTGCCAGGTCATCCCAATGTTGGCAAGTCCTCCATCATAAATGCTCTAATGACAAAAAAGGTAAGTATATTTCAGTTTTATGATGTGCATTTATTGTTTGTTTGTTTTTCATTTCAGTCCTATATGTAAGCATTGTGAGTAGTTTGGATATTGTTTATCCACACAAACTGAAGTAGTGAACTAAAAGTAGTAGCGATCAATGATATGTATATGTATGTATGTAATGTATGTATGTGTATTATATACATGTAGTTAAATTCAGATATTGTAAATCTGCTGCATTTAGGAATACGAGGCCTTGAGCTGTAGCATCTGAGCATAGTGACGCTACTCAAGTCTGGGGATTTCTAAAAGATGCCCATTCATATCTAGAATGTAGTGATGGCTAAAATTGTCTGTAATTTGTTTGCTGGATAAAACTCGAGATAGTTTTGATGAAAAGTAGTATTATGTTTAGATTGAATGCCTCGAAGAGATCTTGTGTACGGCTTGGAAAATAATCATTCTATCTACTCGATTTCTAAATGCCTGCACAGAGCACGATTCTATTTGAATAGATTCTCGTAATGGACCAATCAGATTGCTTGTATGTGACTAGTTACATAATACATTTGTGTTTCCACAGCTGGTGAGCACTTCTCGAACCCCAGGTCACACCAAGCACTTCCAGACCTTGTACTTGACTCCATCTCTCAGACTGTGTGACTGTCCTGGACTGGTCTTTCCATCTCTCGTTGATAAACAGCTCCAGGTTAGCATATCTATTGTAGCGTAGCTAACAAATAGCAATTGAATTAAAATATTTATATCGAGAGTCAGTATGTTAAACAAAGCACTTATATCTAATTACACAGCCTTTGCTTGTATAATTACCATGTTATAAAATTGGACATTTTTGTTGGTGTTACAAACAACAACAACAACAACATAAAACAGTTAATTGTGGCAGAAAAAATAAGTCTTTTCAATTACTTTCTCTTTGTCATTCTTCTATTGTGTACTTATTACTCTTATGAATATGTATGTATATTACATAGTGCATTAAGTAGCAATAATAAGTAATATTTTTACCTTTTATGTGAATGTCCTGTATTAATTTATAGTAGAAAATATTTTGGCTTTCTACAAGTTCAGTGTAAGCTTTTATGCCTAAATTCAAATAGCAGTAATATAAAGTTGGTTTGGAAGTTAAAAGTGTCACCAAAAAAACGCCATTTTTCTCCCCAGTTTTGCAGAATTATATAGGATTTAATTGGTGATAGTCTTAGCACCATAAAAAAAAGTATTGACAGTAAGGATTGGATTATAAATAGAACGAGGAAGAAAATGCTGTCACCACAAGGTCTGTCACTAGAGCAGTGCTGTAATTATTTCCACAAAAATACTATTGACTGGTGTTTATTCAGGTTAAAACAGAGTCATGGTCCTATAGTGTATATATTTACATCGTGGGTGTGTTGTGATAATTCAATAGATACTGAGTGGCCTTTACCCAGTGGCTCAAGTGAGGGAACCTTACACTGCTGTGGGTTACCTTGCTAGTAGGGTTCCTCTGGTCTCCATGCTACACCTGGTTCACCCAGAAGATGACGGTGCCACTAAGAAGGTTCCTGGCGCTAGCAAGAGCGTAAGTGCGGAGAGCTGTGGTGCCAGCTTTGCCTCCAAGGAGGAGCTGGTGTGGACTGCCTGGGATATCTGTGATGGTGAGGAGTTTGTGGTAGAAATCAAATTAAACTAACTACTGAATGTATTATAATATTTGGGAAGGAAAATGTAAGTATAGCAGAGTCAGGATCTGGTCTGTAGGAAAGTAATTCAGATAAGTAAAAGAGTAGCTCATAAGTTCAGTCTTATAGAAAGCTTAAGACAGTGGGAGATAACTGAGTGACTTAATTGGCTTGTATACAGTTTAAAGTCTGGCAATGTGCTTTAACTTAAAGAAGTATTGTTACATAGCAAATACGACTAATAGCCCATTGGCTACCACATAATTTTTTTTCTAATTAAATTCTGTGAGCTTAACTTGACTAGTCCTCTTGCCATCAGTATGAGGGCACCACTATACATGCTTAGTTGCTGATAGATGCTGCCATTTTCTTCAACTGACAGTTTCATTAGCATACTCATTTGCTATGACATTATGTACATAGTGTATAATAAGCTACATTACATAGCAGCTGCTTATAGTTATAACAAGTGTTCTAGTGTTCACTAAGGATGCCATAATATGAGTATATTAGTAGTAGTAGTAGTAGTAGTAGCTGGGTTTTGTTGTATTACTATTTATTTTTATTGTTTTAGCCCTCAGTGCGCATGCGTGAGAGGGTTATAGTAGTCGTCCTGTCTGTTTGTATGTTTGCTGTCTGTCACTCTGATTTTGGAGATTACAGACAATTAACCTTTGGTTTAGGTATGAATTTGCTCGGTTTGAATTTTTGGGCTGATTTTTGAGAAAACGTGAAGCTTTAGGTACCAACTTTTGTGGGACTCCCCCTATCGTCAAGTCGTAATCACGTGAGCAAATAACTTCTTGTTGCCCGTGGTAGTTTTGCTTGCTTTATGCCGGGAAGTTAACGGAGTGCTGAAGGGGAGTTTCGAATTGAAAATATATACCGGTGAGTGTCTTTGACCTGTTTACCTTCTCTTATGAAGACTGCATTACATCTACTGTTTTCATTGCTTGAGCTGTATTGATGCTTAATTAGAATATCTGATAAGTTATTCTTTTTGTCCGAGATGATTTTGTAATAGCTTAGTAGCACTGAGGGTTTGCACCTTTGGTGCTTCATTATTGTTATTATTATTATTATTATTGTTGTTGTTGTTATTATGTTTATTATTATCATTATCATTATCTAGCATGGGCTGAAAAAAGAGGCTTTTTTACGTCCAGAGCAGCACGACCAGATACATATCGGGCAGGTATGTTATTCATACGAGGAGTAGCTATCTTTAGGATTTCATAGAGAGGCCCCAAAATGTTGGGATATTGAACACACTAAATAAAGAAGTGTATTGCAGCTCTTTATTTTTGCTATTACAGTTTGCATTACTAATCCTATTTCATAATGCAAGCAACTGTAGTCGCTGGCTCTGAATGAACAAAACACCAAACTTGGGTTGGTGAATAAGCCTAAAAAGTCTCTTTTTCTTTCTACCCTCCTCCTCCCCTCCCTCACCTCCCCTCTCACTTCCGATCTCAGCAATAATAAATAACTTCAATTGATTTTTTGGTTAATTGTTGTTGTTGTTTACTATATTTATTAGCTAACAATATTCTTCGCTTGGCTGTGGAAGGTAGAATTTGTATGTACTTTAAGCCACCTGGTTTCTGTAAAAACAAAGGTAAGCTAAACATTTTCTCCACGTAATTAGATTCAGACTATCTTTTGAATAGATCACTGGGAAGGACATTCTGAAGTGGAAGAACTAATACAATTACAGCACCTGGGCATGACGGCCAGCGGCACATTTCCGTCTGATGCTCCAAAGGAATGTTTAATTTGCTCATCTTCTTCTGAAGATATTAGTGGTGACTAAGATTAAGGCCTCTATACAAAGATGAAAGCAGCTGTGAGAGCAAACAAACAAAACAAACAAAAGACAGAAGGAAATTATAGAGACCAGTAACTGGTACACTTGGCTGTTATATTCATATTTCAATACCTCTAATAGAAAAGTCATGGGATCAATAACAATACAATTTAAATACAAACTCTTTATGCGAAAGTTTCAGAGTTATATGTGGAGGTGCTTTTATATATCATTTCATTTTGAAATGCATTTAATCTGCCTGCATTGTTAGTGGTGATGCCTATGGTGGAACTAGCATTGCGGTTGTTATTTTGGTTTGATTTCCTGAAGAAGTTTGTTATTGTCTTCAGAAATTTAATTATTGCTAATGTATAATCACAAATTACTCCAGAATATAACCTTGTTAAGAAGAATCAAAGAATTGGGTGTGAGTTTTTATTTATAATTGAGTTCCTAATGGACTAACCTAAAGTAATGCACCACCAGCAACACTGAGCTAGGACTGCATAGTTGAAAGTTGCTCTGGGTAAAAGAAAAAGCGAGAGAGAGGATTCTTTTGGGGTGGGAACGCTTGTTAAGGTTATATACCAGTAGGGAGATAAAAAAAATATGCTTATAGTATAGTGATCAATCTTCATTAACATTTTGAATACAGTCTGTTAAGTAATATAATATATCTATGCTAATAACAACAACAACAACTGAACATTGTATGTCGTCAATCATCTATAATAACCACTCTAGCCACTTGCTTTGCTGGAAAACCGTTGAAACCGATGTGGAAAAACACTTCGAAGTATTCCTCTCCTTCAGTAATGTTGTCATCCAGTATGGTGACAGTGAAGAGTGGCTGAGTTTGGTAAATGGCAGCCCGCAGCCATTGAATCCCAGTGCTGCCAACAGGCAAGTAGTCTTCTCCGGCTACTGCACTACCTGATACATGCATCATGTCACAAATAGTCCAGGTTTATAAATACGAGAGTATACCTTAGTTTAAGGAGTGGACAATGTAGCAAGAATAAGTGTAATACAGTGGAACCTCTCTACAAAGGCCATGCTTGGGGTCAAGTTTTTTGACTTGTAGAGAGTTTGGCTGCTTTCAGAGTTTATTTTTTACTGTAGTAGATCACTGTTCCATTTACGCTGGCTGTTGTTAAGAGTCAAGTTGTTCTTCAGAGTCCCTTTGTAGAGAGGTTCGACTGTATACCTTCTACATTTTGACAGATATTGTGCTTATAGCTAAATATACAAAGGATTTTTACAAAAATAGTCTTATTTCAAATAAACAGATCAGAATGCACCTCTATATCATACATATTTTATACTATATATAATATGTATATACGTGTGTGTGTGTGTGTGTGTGTGTGTATAGTACTTCATGAGTCAGATTGTGATATGGTGAAATATTTCATGAGCAGGCTAATTTATTTTCACTAGCCAGAGGCAAGTGAAAATAAAGCCTGAGTGTGAAATATCTTGCAATATCACTCTGACAAGTGTAGTAAGTGTTATTCCACACTAGATATCTTTACTACTGTTGTTAGTACTAGAGGAAGGGTAACTCACAGGGTAAAGTTGGTTGTACCCCCCCTCCCCCCAGCTGATATTTTAGCAGCTGCTCTAATGAGCAGGGTACCACCAGAGGAAGGTAGCTGTAAAAACCAAGAAAATTGAAAAGTTTGGCCAGTTGCTATGACTACATGTGAAGATATCTAGGGTATATATATATGTCACTTAGCTATTTCTAAAATATACTGGAACAAGCTAAAGCTACATTATTCTAGAGTGCTTTGTGAGGTACTTGAAATATGTTCTTTCCAAAATGAGTTATAGCATATCAATAATTTGTCAACTTATTCTAGAACTAAATGATAGCTACTAATGTGTTTCCTTGGCCTATGAAAAAAAAAATAGTGTTGACTGTAAACTCTCTCTTTCACAGCTGGTAGTATAGATGAAAGCTATGATCACTCAAACTGTGTTGGTACTCCTTTTTTAATAAACCAACCTTGTATGGATTTGGTTTGGGCGTATATCTTAGAACTGCTCGAAAGGTCTCCGCCCACACGTTTGAAATGAATTGTCACAGTGCCTACATTTTCACGAACTCTTGCACCAAATACTACAATTTGAGGAGCTGCATACACATGCGCGAGTTTGATCACACCATCTGAAACAAAAGCAAGTAGCTAAATATAGAACAAACTTCATTTACCTCCAATGGGAAGCATTTTGAATCCTGCTGAGTGAGAATATGACATTTTCATGTTGTGTCCATAAACATTGAAATTTACTCCCTGATTATGTTCATCTGTAGCTTCTATAGTATATACCCCAGTCTTTGAATTGGGATTCACTTGAGCAAAAGCACCGTACCCACACACTGTGCCATTGCTGCACCTGATACTAATGTAGGTACCACTCCCTCCTTGAAGACTTGGTACAAAATGCCCGGCATATAAGGCCTTGCCATTCAGCTTAAGAGCTGTTCCTCTTTTGTTTAAAAGTGGTACGGTCCAGGTGGCCATGTGTATGAACTCAGGTGGCCCTGCCATTGTAGTAGAAATCAAGCTAGATCTGTATTGCTTCACTGGTGGAAGTATTGCCATGGAAGGATCTCCTATTCGGCCTTTTATAAATGGCACATGTCTCTGGTTTTCTGCAGAGCTAGGCATGTACTGCATGACGACGGCTGGCTTCGAAGTCTCGATGCTGCAAAAATCACGTCTGTAGCTGACGTTGAATTTGGCATTATTGGTTTGGAATTGATAGTAGCCACCTGATCGCCTGATTGTATATCGCATCGTCTTGTGAGACACTGATGTTGCTCCAGATCTGGTAGTGCACGTCACCTTAATGTAATTGTTCGAAACTATTGAACCCACGCGATAGAATTCTCCGGCAGTGCGGTATCCGAAAGGGGCTGTGAGGAACCTATTTCCCCACGTGACATGCAATGGCATCTGTTCTACTAAATGGTCACAACTATAATACCTTGAATGGCCGACAACTCCACACTGGTGGCCAGAGAAGACTGCCAGTGGCTCTCTGGAAATCACAATGCTTCCTGTTAGGTCAGAGTTGCTAGTATATCTGTGTAACACTTGAAAGGCTTTCAAGAAGTAAGTTGATGAACGATGCTTGAATATTAAGCGAGTGTCTTCACACGCTACGACTGCAACTTGACTCTCACGTTGATTTTTTTCCAGCAGATGCAAAGATAAAGTACTGATAGTCATTGACGGGTGCTTTCTGACAAGGCAAGGCCAAGAATGTGTCAGAAGATTGATAGGCACTGTTGCTTCCTAGAACGGTAGCAGGAACATTGTTGATACTCTTTACCCGAATCCCCTTGTTGTAGTTGTTCTTTCCACTGCCTTCTACTTGTATGTTGGATATACCCCTCACCGTTGAAAACAAGAATTTGTGCATGGATTTTGGACGAATTTTAATTGTTTGAGGATACCCTGATAATCCAGGTCTATGGGGAAGACTCACCTCCACCACAGCTGTAACTGGATGATTGTTCAAGATGTAGAGTATGGCGCGAGGAAATGCTGAGGCATTGTAGTTTCTCAGAAAAGCAATGGCAAACAGAGTTCCTTCATTGGTTTTCCCGTCTATATCGCTTGGCACTAATTGTACATTAAAACCAAACCTCATTGACAGAATTACAGACAAATATAGCAAATTTGCACATAGTAAAGTAACTATTTATGCCAGTATTCTCTGTTTACATAGCCAATACATTAAATAGTTTAAATAGTTTTAAAAGAATTAGACTTGGTAAGATGTAACTTACAAATATTTGTGATAGTCACTGTGACATTTGGATTGCAAATAAGTTGAGAGTCGTCATGTGAAGACAGAGACAGTGTGAAAGTCTCATCTTCCTCATATATGAGGTCTGTAACAGGAGAGACGACAAAGCAGTGCTTTCTCTTTTTCTTTTTGAACACAAATTGTTCTGCCGCTGGAATGTAATCTTCATGTGCTTCATTTGGAAAACTAATAATAAAGTTACAATAATTTCCTATATTAATTTATAGAGAATGTAGACTAGCATGTGTATTTTAGTTACATGCTAGTTTACAATCACCTTTGACATCATACCAGCACAGCATAAATAGGTGATTATTTTACACTTACCAATAGCTGACTCTGCATAGGAATTTACTGACAAGTGGACAGCTGCAATTTCATCATGAGTTGGATCCAGAATTACACAAACATAACTGACTTCATCTTCCTCTATGGTGTAAGAAGGCTTATCAAACTTTATGCCAAGAGTTGAAAATCCTGGAGAGAAAAAAAAAGGAAAATATTATAGCTTTTCTTCTTCTACTAGATTACCTTTTATTCAGCACTGATTACATTTATTACATTTGCGCTTATAGTACTGATTTAGGTAAACAAGGTTCCCCCTGGATGGAAGACTCCCCAGCAGAGACCCCTTTCTCACTGGAGCAGCTGGCCTGGTTGGCTGAGAAGTACAGAGGGCCAGGCTTTAGTGACTCCAGCGCCCCCCTGAGAGCATCAACCTCAGCGACTCCCCCAACCACTGGGCTGACTCTCGGTAAATACCTACGGCTAGGGCTATGGCACGCTGCTGACCCACATGCAGCACGCTGCTGACCCTCAGTGAACACCTAGGGCTATGGCACGCTGCTGACCCTCAGTAAGTAGCAGGCACGCTGCCTGGCCATAGTGATGGCAAGGGACAAGTGAGAATATAGGGTTGCTCTCCCAAAGCAAGTCTCGCATCAAAAAAAAAAAAAATTCAGGGTGTAGGCGCAAGGCACGCTGCCCGACTCCAATTGATTCCATCTGTATTTCGCCCCTTGCAGATTATGCGGGCACGAGTACCATGGGCATGGACGCTCTCGCAGAGCTCCCAACCTTCACTCCAACGCCGGGGAGCGGCTCGGGTCTCGACCTGCTGGCAGCAGCGGCTGCGAAGGATGGGTGCGTGGACGATGCATCTGGGCGGAGCACAGGCATTACTCCCCTCAGCAAGGTGGGTCCATTCAACCCAGCAGCCACGCTGGCACCGAAAGTGGCGAAGAAGGTGTTGGGATTGGAATTTGTGGAAATGTCGGAGGTGACGATGGATGCCCCCCCAGAGCCAACCCCCTCCCGCCCCCTACAGCCCTCCCGACCAATGATCACGGACATCTCCCACTGGGTGGAGAGATACGCTACCATGGCGGCTCTTCTCACCACCCGTTTCCCTCACAAGGCCCCAGAGTTGCTGGCCTACTTGGCAACGATCGTGAGGGCTGAACGGAATTATGAGCCAGGAAGGTGGGTAGCTTATGACCGGCAGTTCTGGAGGGAGGCACTGGCCAAGAAGTGCCTGGATTGGTCAGTCCCGGATGCAAGGCTGTATAGCGAGGCATTTACGGGGAGGGCACGATCTATCCCGCGCTGCTCCCTGTGCCTGCAAGACGATCACCAGGCCAACGTGTGCCCACAGAACCGGGACCAGCCATGGTGGGTGTGGCCATTCGGCTCGGGGCCAGCAGGACCACCACAGGGGAATCAGGGCACGCTGCCCCGGGCACCGAGGAAGGCAGCCGACGTTTGCAGACGGTTCAACGAGGGCCGCTGCAGACTGCCGTCTTGTCGGTACGTGCACGCCTGCAAGGAGTGTGGGGGGGACCACCCCAGTATGCACTGCGGCAGGACTCGGCCGCGAGCGAGGTCCCCTCACCGCCCCACAGCCTCCCCCTCGCAAGGGCAGTCAACAGGCTGGACACGCCGCTGAACATAATGGACAAATTCACAATTATTATGATGTGATGGAACTGATTATTCTGTATTAGAGGCATTGATATCTGTCAAAAGGGCGGGGGTAAGGTCGGTGGGGTAAGGGGAGAGGGTAGGCAAGGGAGACGTACAGTGGGACTTCAGTTATGCGAACTTCAATTACCTAAACACCATGTTGGTGACACACCTGAAACCCAATAGTAGCACGTGCACACGTAAGTTGCTGGGTAATATCCCCACATGAGTATTCTACTAACCTGGTTCTGAACTAGATGGCTATTCAACCTCGTGTTCGGGTAACTGGAGTCCAACTGTAGTTAAGTATCCACCTCCGTGGTGTGACGGTCATTCTGACCACCATAAAGTGCGTATTGTTATAGTAGCCTCAATCTCATTTAGGCTGGGAAGACATGTACCCCTACACGGCAGATTTAATCTGCCTAAGCAGTTGTCGCCCTCTGTGCCAGTTTACTATCCCAGACCTCCGTATAGTATCAACCCAGCTGAAGGTCGACGCATGGGAACTCTTCCTGGCAGCTCACCCGGACAAGGCATATGTAGGCTACGTAACTCAGGGTTTACGTGAGGGCTTCCGGATTGGATTCAAATGGGAGAGCCCCCTAACATCAGCCACATGCAACATGCATTCCACCAGACTCCGGCCTGCTGCTATATCGGGCTACATTGCCGACGAACTGTCCAAGGGTCGCATGCTCGGCCCCTTCCCACTCGCATGGAGGGCACAGGTGCACATCAACAGGTTCGGCCTCATCCCTAAAGGCCACAACACGGGAAAATACAGACTTATTACCGACCTGTCCTATCCCAGCGGATGTAGCGTGAACGATGGCATTTCACCAGCCCTCACATCCCTGTCCTACGTCACTGTGGACGACATTGCAAAGATGGCACAACAAATGGGTAAGGGCTCTCTCTTAGCCAAGATGGACATAGAGGCCGCATACCGCCTTATTCCGGTACATCCTCAGGACCGAATCTTGCAGGCAGTGGAATGGGAAGGAAAACTCTATGTGGACCCCATGCTGCCATTCGGCCTCCGCTCAGCCCCCAAGATTTTCAATGCGGTGGCCGATGCATTGAACTGGTGTCTGCAAAAGGCTGGCATTCGCTATATCCAGCACTATCTGGACGATTTTATCGTAGTGGCGCCCCCACAGTCAGGCGAGTGCAAGGAAGCGGTGGAGACCATGGATGCAGTGTGTAGGCAGTTGGGGGTGCCAATGGCTCCTCACAAACGAGAAGGTCCCACAACATGTCTGGTGTTCCTAGGTATCGAGATCGATACAGTCGCGGGCGAGCTCCGCCTACCAGCTGAGAAGCTGTCGAGGTTAACTACACTACTCAATAAGTGGGGCGCTAGAAAGTCGTGCCAGAGGAGAGAGCTGGAATCCTTGATTGGGGTGTTGTCCCATGCCTGCAAGGTGGTAAGACCCGGACGATCATTCCTCCGGAGGCTGCTAGACCTCTTGCATGCTACAGGTACACGGCGGGGCAACAAATGCATCATTCGCCTCAACAGGTCCTGCCAAGCAGATATTGCTTGGTGGAGGGAGTTTGTCGGGCCATGGAATGGAGTGTCCTTCCTATGCCCAACCCAGGAACTACCAACAGTGGAGGTGACGTCGGATGCGTCGGGGTCTTGGGGTTGCGGGGCTTGGCATTTGAGTGAATGGTGCCAAGTTCCCTGGGATAGCAGAGCTGACTCCTTGTCAATCGCTGCAAAAGAGCTCGTCCCCATTATTCTAGCTTGTGCTATTTGGGGTCAGGCGTGGCATGGCCACAGGGTGCATTGCAGATGTGACAACCAGGTAGTCGTAGCAGCTCTGCAATCCAGAGCCAGTAGAGATGCGGGGGTGATGCACCTGCTAAGGTGTCTGATTTTTGTCGAGGTGCAATTGGGGTGTCATCTATTCGGATCGTACATTGACACACACGCTAACCATTTGGCCGACGACTTGTCTCGTGACCGTGCCTTTTCTTTCCTCTCTAAGGTTCCGTCAGCAAGTCACACACCCACACCAGTGCCACCCCATCTCCTGGACCTTCTCCTCAACCCCCAAGCCGACTGGGTGTCCCAGGAATGGCGTCAGCGGTTCAGCGGTACTTTCAGGAGGGCCTGGCGCCGTCCACACGTCGCACATACGACGCGGCAATGAGGAGATTTCACAGCTTCACCATTCATTTCAGCATTCAGGCACCCTTTCCAGTCACGGAACATCTGCTGTGCTCATTCGCTGCATATCTGGCGGACCAAGGCCTGGCACCACAGACAATCAGAAGCTACCTTTCGGCTGTCCGCAACACACAGTTAGCCTTGGGATTCCCAGACCCTAGGGACCACTCGTCACTGCCGATCCTGAAGCGGGTTCAGGCGGGAATCCAGCGAGTCAGATCAATGGGGGGTCCTCCCTCGCGTCTCCGCCTACCGATCACAGCGAGTGTCATGGAGCGAATCAAGACTCATCTGGATGCAGCAGATACTCCACACAAGGAACTCATGTGGGCGATCTGTTGTACGGCCTTCTTCGGGTTCTTCCGACTTGGTGAACTCCTCCCAGAGTCTAAGGCCAAGATCAACCAGGCAGTATCCCTCATGTGGGGTGATGTGGCTGTGAATAGCAGAGAGAAACTGACGATGATCAAGGTGCATCTGAAGAGATCCAAGTGTGACCAATTCGGAACTGGGGCGGACATCACCATGGGGGCAACAGGCCTGCCACTGTGCCCGGTCACAGCGATTCTTCAGTATATTGGGACTCGGGGTGCCACACCAGGGTTGTTTTTTAGGAAATCCCCCACACAACCGGTCTTAAAACCCTGGTTTGTGGACCAGTTGCGGGACATGTTGGCAGCGGTGGGCCTGCCTCGGCAGCAGTACGCCGGACACAGCTTCCGAATAGGGGCGGCTACGACGGCGGCTATAGCTGGGATCGAGGACTCTACAATCCAAACCCTGGGGCGCTGGCAAAGCTCTGCATACCTCCAGTACATCCGCTTACCAAGTGAGAGTCTGGCAAGGGTTTCAATGGTGTTGGCCAGGAACTCGGGTCCAGTGTAGAGGACCCAGAACATGATGTGTATGTGGTTCTGTGAGACTATATAGCATGGCATTGTCACTGGTTTACCACTGTAGTTGTGATCACCATTGAATATCAATTATTGTGCATTGCACTGTAGTATTATTTGCACTGGGGTTTAAGTAGTGGCAATGGGTTGTGATCTAATTATGCTCAGTCATGTAGCAATCTGGAGCGGCAGCGGGGCCTAGTGGCAACAACCCCCCTACTCCTATCATCGTTGCCTTGGGGGTGGGAAGGGCACCTCCTAGTGGCCCATCCCCCTTGGGGGACTTGCCGATGCTGGGAATGCACATGGTACAGCATCGCCACGCCTCTCACCCCCCAAGGCGCCGCTGGGGGAGACCTGCGGACGGGAACCATCCCGGGCTCAAGGCTAGCGCAGGACCGCAGGATGCACGTGAGCCCAGATTGCCAAACCGGTAGGTATGTTGTTATGGTAAGTCCCATCCTCCATTGGGAGCGTAGTTAAATGTAGTTTAAAGTAGTTAAACGTAGTTAACGAAGAGTACAAGCAGTCAGCCCACAGGCCACAGCTTGGGATTATGAATAAGGGGTAAGGTAATCCTGGGGTGTGGTGGCCCTAGACATCCGCGGGGTTCGGTGGCTCTAGACAGGCGCACGCATAGTAGCCTCACGTGAGACCGTGTCCTCGTGGCCACCTCGTGTCTGTAGCCAGTCAGGCAGCAGTCGAAGGCACTGGCGTGGACAGTAGCGACGACGCTTATAGTACTGATTACATTGCCCACCACCTTCCCCTTCAATCCACCCCAATCTTAGGGTAGGGGTTAGCAATAAGATCCACCCGTTTAAGAGGGTGTGAAACTGGACTCATGTGTGAGGGGGGACTTGCCGATGCTGGGAATGCACATGGTACAGCATCGCCACGCCTCTCACCCCCCAAGGCGCCGCTGGGGGAGACCTGCGGACGGGAACCATCCCGGGCTCAAGGCTAGCGCAGGACCGCAGGACGCACGTGAGCCCAGATTGCCAAACCGGTAGGTATGTTGTTATGGTAAGTCCCATCCTCCATTGGGAGCGTAGTTAATCAGCATGATACAAGTTGACTGCCTACTTATATATTTCATCTACTCTGCTATATTAAAGTAATATCTTTAAATATGTATGACAAGTTACCTTCAAAATAAGTATATTATTGTCGAAAATACACTTTTTGTGATGGACCAAGCTTGAGGTCCAGCTATATAGACTATGTTGATCTAAGATGATCTTAGGCTAGTGTTACTTCTTTTGTTCAAGGCTCTATTCGCAGAAAAATAACATGAAACAAGCTATGTGTTACTTCAATAGCTGATAGGAAGATTTATCAGCTTTGCCTATTGATGGCACAAACATAAAGTAAAAATTTCCAGCATATCGTCAGCTTGCATACATTGAAAGAGCAAGTGGTAACTTGGCATTTAGATTTGGCTCTTTTTTTTTTCCTTTTTTTTTTTCTTCACAGGAACAGATTATTATTTTGTACTCATCACCTCTGCAGGAAATATAGTATTTCCTGTAACAGTTGGGTACAGGATTGGGTGATATTTTGAGTTTTATCTATCCTCCACAATTTCCTATTGCAGTGAAAATATAACATTTTTTATCTTGGTGTAATTTTGTTTTATTTGACACGCAAGTTACTTTAGTCCTTCTTTGCGGAGTTTGTACCTGTCCTATGTCAGAGCAAGGTAAACTAAAGAGACCAGTCCCCACAAGAACTTGTACCTTAAACTAAGATACCAGTTCCCATCAGAAATTATATACCTTCACATTTTTATCTCAACTGTGGGTGAAAGTTTAGGTTTAAATCGCATAATCTGACTTGATGCAGTAAGTTAGAGTAGCTACACCATGCACTCAAGAAGTGACACTCATATATACAGTAATTAATATAAACACGCCTCAATTCTTCCAACTCACCCAAATTTCTTGCACTGCACACCATAGCTTGTATCTCCAATGTTGCCATGTCAACAGCATCTGTTAGGCAGCCTGCTTGGGACGCCTCATTGATGACGAGTGTGCGGGGAGGAATATGAACTGGAAAGTTTGCCTTTCCATTCAGAGCAGCCCCTAAGTTCACGCTGACAAAAAGTAAGAGCAACATATACTAGCCACAAATATCTGCTTACTAAAAGAAAGAGTGTTAGACAGATTTGTGTTTGTGAAGCAATTTTTATTTTGGTTCAATAATACTAATTATGAAATCTCAAATTATGTGTGCACTAATTCTATTATACCTGTAGGTATTTTCCAGGAACTGTTACTATAATGAAATTCACTGTAAAATACAAGGTACAAAGCTAACTTCAAAGTTCATTTCACCAAAAACACTGCTATGAAGGTAGTTCATCAACAAACACAACATCTGGCTTCCTCTTTAATGAGGTAACTATATTTGCATTAACAATGATGGGGGAAAATATTTTTTTGGTGTAGAAAGTTAGCCATACAGCATTACAATGTAATAGCTATTAAGTTTAATAATCAAATTATTTATCAGCAGTTGTATCTCTTTTATCTCTTCCTTCGTCTTAGTCTGGGCTTACGGATTGGTACAGCTAATAGCAGTGTGAGTCACAAACCATTGTAATTAATACTCCCACCATTGCCTGTGGCTGCAAATTCATATTAAATAACACATAGCAACAATTAGCTATTGTGCTCACGTTAGAAAATGGCAAAATATTAAATTTGGTTAAAATTTATGACTGTATATACAACTCCTATGCCTGCAGTGAAAGACAACTTGTGTTCTTATTATTGCCCATCTCTTGAGTGAGATTAGGCAATAATTTGTGTACATTGTGTACATTTTATACTGAGCTATGACAAGTAGTCTTGCGTAGCCAGACTCTTTACCTGCTATACCTGCTATATGTGTAGTGGGTAAAGGGTAATAAATTGTCTGGCTACGAGAGATGATGACAAGCACAGACATCTAATGACAACTGTCCTGGTGTATAATGCATGAGTGACTACCATTACCTACTCCAACAAAAAATGTAAGAATTAAGTATTTTCAAATTTCTCATAGTAGTACAGTCTGAAGTACAACCAAGCATGTGCTCTTTAGATCAATACCTAGTTTAGTCTTCCCTTTTCCTGAGCTATTTGACTTAATGTAAGGGATAAAATTGAATAAAAATTAAACGAGCTCGTGAACCTTTTGTCACCCAATTGTAGTTTTACTTTGAATTTATATTAGCTAATTAAAAAATATCATGATTCATTCACATAAGGTGGTATGGATTTTTCAGACTCTTTCCATCTCTCAGCAAAGTTTGAACACTTTGAAAGAACATCATGTAAGTGTAAGATAAGTCAGCTTGATATACAGATAGCTATAAGCAAGCCATGAAGTAAGCATTTTATTAGCTCCATTTGAACTTCTCCACTCCACCCGTGACTTCAGACACAAACACTAAAAACTACTACAGGCCTGGTGAAACATGTCAGCAATATAAAAAAGGATGGCAAGGGAACATTGACCAAGTTAAATGCAGATTGTGTAACATCATTAAACTCCAAATATGCATGTCGAAATCAAAATAAGCTATCCAGAATAGTGAAAAGTCAACCACTTTGGGAAAGAAGCTAGAGATTTGTGATGCCTGTTGTAACAAATCCTACTGTGCTGGAGGATCACCTGCAGTTCTAACCAACAGAACCGAACTGAATTTTGTAGCTTTCTTTGGCAAGTATGAACTGTATCATAGCAACAACACATCCACCCTTTTAGCGTCCCTTTACCCAACCGCTTGGGCTTGGTTACTACCTCTTCGCGATTACTCAGATCAATTTGCATTTGCGAGGCTAGCAAGCTCCCTTCAGTCTCGTCTCAGACTTTAGCATCACTGGTCTGTGTTGAGATGGCGGAGGTATCTTACTCTGGCTACGGGAAAAACGACATCAGGTTGATGCGCTTGAGGAGAGATGGAGATAAATATGACGTGACAGAACTGAAAGTGAATGTCGAACTTCAGCTGGCGACCACTTTAGATTACGACAAAGGGGACAATAGAGATGTAGTAGCTACGGACTCCCAGAAGAATACTGTGCTCGTTCTGGCCAGACAGAACCCGGTATGTATGGATGGTTAGCGCAAAATATCTTTGTAGAGAACAATTCGAAATAATATGTAGCAAAGGGTGGTTATATTCAGCCATAGCAAAGACCATGCTAAACCAAGGAAAGCAGTTTCACCTAACGCCATTAGTCCAGGACTCACATGGGTCCTAGTGTTTTGTGGCTTTGATTTGGTCGTCTGTAGACACCCTTTACCAGATTACCAGTACAACATCTTTACATGGTAGGTGCCTTGATAAAGCTAATCACAGGCTGCATTTTTGCTAGTCAATTACACTTACACAAACTTGTGCTGATAGACTAACCAGGGATTCATAATCAATTTAAGAGGGGGCGAGATTGAGCTTGCAAATTGCCTCAAGGGGGGTCACAACTTTCATACAGAACTAAGATGAGAAAAGAGATGGGCTTCAATTACCAAGACAATACTTAGAGCAGCAATAAACTTATGATTTAAGCTATTGCATTCACCTTAATTATTCACTTTTTAACTTTGCTTTTCACTTATGAAATTTGAAGAATATTTCAACGGGGGGGGGGGGGGGGGTGAGTGCCCCCCCTCCCCCTAAATGAACGCCTGCCAACAAGAGGAGAAAGTGGAGAAGAGGGGGGAGAGGGGAGGGGAATGAAGCAGTATAGGTTTATTGCTTCATTAAATATAGGCACTGTGAGACTATTGAAAGATGGTATGTGTTTGTAGATTCAGTCTCCTGAACAGTTTGGAATTCTTCTCTGTAAACACTTCTTAACACTATATTCCAAGGTAATTAAAGTAGTAGTAGTAGCAGCAGTAGTAGTTATTCCTGTACATGTATTAGTAGTAGTGACAATAGTAGTAAGAGTTTATCTGCTTGTCTCATTTCTTTAGGTATCTCTTGTAGCACATGTATGTAGACTCGGGAATATCATTTCTTTTTGTTTTTGTGGTTGTTGATGTTGTCATTTCAGGTTGTGAGAGTCAAAGTCTATTTGGAGCAGGCTCCATGGCAACGGATAAACGTGGGAGGAGCAGAACACAATCACGCCTTCATTCTGGAGCCTTCAGTACTTCGCTTCTCCACAGTCTCTCAAATGAGGGGAGGTAGGTGTGGCGCAATGAGAAGTTTAGCTGGAGCTCCTGAGTTAATAGATTATTAGCATTATTATTTTAGTACTAGTGGTGTGCTTGAGCACAAATGGCGAGCGAGCCTAAGACTACACTATTGTTAAAACTATTGATTTTAACTTCTAATACTCGAGCTACTAAACAAAGTCAAGTTTTTAAATTACGTATATACGGTAAAGGCATTCAATGCCATAGTAACCACTCCCTGCAACTGTTTGAATTGAAAAAAAAAAAAAGCAACAAAATCAAGTCACGTTATGAAACTTTTTCTTTGTGATATTCTTAGTAGCAGTTATAATGCACAATACTTTCACACAACTGAACATACCTATGCAAGATTTACCAACTGCACCCAGATTCAATTTCTAAGATGATGTGGGTAAGGATCGATAAGCTGTAGTATTCTGTTTAGTGAGGTTTGGGATGGGATTGAACACAGAGCTAACGCAAAAATACGCGAGGGTCAAAGTATAAAATGACATACGTACGTCCACACATATATATAAACTAGTGGTGTGCTTGAGCACAAATAGCGAGCGAGCCTGATAGTTAGGTAACATAAAACTAAGTATTGTTACTATGTTTTAGCTTAGTTCATGCAAATACTATAATTGCAGTTATGACCTTTTATTTCAGCAAACAAATACAAAATCAATCTCTTACCTGATTAATGGTAACTTTTGTAGTACCACAAATCTGCCATTCTGATAATCTCAATTACCAGTAACTCTTGAACAAGCTCTCGGATACAATAAAAAAATAAGCCAGTGTTATTATTTGTAATTTTTTAGACAACAAATATGGAATTACTACTTACCTCAATTTCCTGAGTATTGATAACTTCTGTAGTATCTTACTTTGACTATCTGAATTACCTTGAATTCTTGACAAGCTCTCACCTACAAAAACAAAAGACAATCAATTTTAGCACACAAATACAAAATTACTTTCTTACCTCATTATCTTGAGCAGTGGTAACTTTTGTAGTACCAAATTTGAGCCAATCTGACTATTTGAATTTACCAGTCACTGTTGACAAACTCTTAGCTACAAAAAAGAAAGACCAGAGTTAATTTTGCATATTTAGCTAACAAATATGGAATTACGTACTTACCTCAGCTTCCCTCGAGAAGTAGTAGCTTCCTTAGCATTAATACTACGGCATTCTGACTACCAACGGCTCTTGACAACCAACAACCGGCACTCCGTATCCCCCCATAAAACGGCGAAGTTTTGAAATTCAGTCTGGAAAAGGGTCTTCAATGCCATAGTAGCCGGTCGAATCAACTTTTTGTTTCTTGAAAAGCAAGCATTTTCGCAGGAATTTTCTTACACTTTGGAGCTTAAGTATAAAGTAAGGCTTGCTTAATGCTGTAGTTTCAGAATAAACTGGGGTCAAGCATAAAAAGCCGTGTTTTTTGGATACAAGAGTTCCCCGCGCGCGTTTAAAGGGCATACGTACCATCCCACATACATATATACATATAACATATACCCGATTTTGCATTATCCACCCCTAATACTGTCTCGCTCGCTACGCTCGCTCGCCAACAAATATCCCCGATTTTCAGTTGTATTACCCCTGAGAGTGTCTCGCTCACTCGCCAATAATACACAGCATGAGTCAGTGTAGGAGATGGGAAGATATTTTGAGAGTACGTGTAAGTATTGTCATGAGCCTAAAGCGAGTGAAAATTCAAGCGTGAGAGTGAAATGTTATCCCCTTAAAGTTGTTTAAATTATACATTGGTTATATTTCCAAACCAATAAACGTTCAGAGGTAACTCCACTGTGCTTCTAAAAATCCAGTTGTCCAGAACTACGCATGAGCGCATTGAATCGTTCAATGAGGGGAAATATTGAACACACACGTGATGCGGAAATTCTCAAGGAAAATAACCAATTTATAATAGTATGCATACATACATAATATATTCTATTCACCATTTCTTTCTCAGCCTTCTTTTACTCATTAGATGTACATCTATTCTCTCTTTCACAGGCTTTTTTTTAACAATACAAAATTATAAATATATTTGGTCGCCACTGGGAATTGAACCCAGAACGCTAACGCAAAGTACTCTACCACTGAGCTATGACAACCAGCCGGCAAGCAAACACTCCAATTCTGTATTTATACTGTTAATTTAAGGGGTACTGCTATGCTACAGTCTCACTCTTAACAGACCAACGGAAATTCTATTTTTTCAAAGATTTGTTTTATCCATGGAATAAATTAGCGGAGTAAAAAAAAGAATTCCACTGATAAAAATCCATCTCAGCTTCTTCTTTTTTTTTTTTATTCTCCTGCTTTCCTCTCTTCAGCTGCTTCTCAGTCTCTCTGTCTTTCTAACCATGATTGTGGAGTTAGGCCTTTTGAAACTTTCACTGTCCTTTCCTCACTGACGTCACCTGCTTTAGCTGCTATAGTTGTCGTTTTCCTTATTCCTTAATCTCCTACTTATTGTGATGACGCTTTATCCATTCATTATGTGGCAATGCTTTGCCAGCCCAGCTCAGCTAATGAATTTCTCATGAATACACACACCTTGTTGTTGTTGTTGTTGTTGTTGTTGTTGTTGTTGTTGTTACTTATTTTGTTGTATATATTTTTTTTTACATAGTGCTTGTTCTTGTATCAAATCACGAGAAAAGTTCTGAGTGTAATATTTTGTGGTGTGTGTGTTGAAATAGGTGAAGTATCTGTGTGTTCTGGGCTCAAGAATATGAAGATATTGAAAACAACACAGTCAGGATTTGAAGGTACTTTTTACTTCATTTAATTGTGAGTGTTTGTGTGAGAGTGTGCTTGCCCTCAGGGTTTGTACGGGATAAATTTACGACGCTACCAGAGACCAAGGATCGTACATTCTGCACCAATGTCTACCTCAGCTACAACCTGACACACGGCAGAGACGCGCGGGAAGCCAACTACAATGGCATCTGGTAAGGGGTGGTCCGGAGAGGGGAGTAAAATCAATGGTAGACCACACTCTTGTGCTGTGGCATCTGGTGAGGGGTAGCCAGGAGAGGGGAGTAAAATCAATGGTAGACCACACTCTTGTGCTGTGGTGTGGGTTTATGCATGCATGCAAATGTGTGGAAGAGAGCACAGGTGTGAGGATATAGGTGGAGCTGTTTCACCCACGTGATTATTTCGTATAATGTAATCTGTACTTATTTGTACTAATCTGTATTGTTATAAAGGCAGGGGCAGTCCCTACGGTGGTTTAAGTCACTCGCTGATTGAATATTTTTTATGTAGTTGTCATGACTGGTAGTTTTGTGAAGACTGTGGTGTGACAGCTGGTAGCGAGGGTTTCAGGCTAGATATGCACGTGAAGTTATAATTAGCATTAGCACTATAGCTAGCAATACTAGTGGAGTCAACAGCACTTTTGTATATGTGCAATAGTTCTCCAATGACTGTCAGCGGCAGTTCAATGTGGGAATTATGTGGCCATTGTGGCCTCTTCATGTATTTAAAACATAGCTGATGTAATTTTTGTATTGTGACAGAGGAACTTTAAACTGCTTTGGTCCTTCAGAGAGGGACACTATTAACTTAGTGTCTCCACCTTGAGGGCAAGGACACTTAGTGTCCCTTCGACGATTGCATTGTTAAGAGCCGTCACTAAGTTCTAAATCAGTTAAGTACTGCACAGCCATCGCAACTACCATTTTTAGGGTCCCTCAGGCCCCAAGTAGTGCCCTCGCTGCGCTCGGGACGCTACAGCCTAAAACCTTCAAGAGCAGCGTCTAACTATTATTTTAGTCCCCGTGTATTTATTAGTTTTATATTTTTTATAATTTTTTAATTTTTTTTTTGTGTGTGCAGTCTTTTTCATTCATTCATTTATTTACTTCTTTGTTATTGTTTTTTTATTTTCATTATTTATTTATTTATTCTTCTTTATTTATTTTTATTCACTTATTTATTTATTAAATATTTATTTATTGATCTATATCATTCTTTCACAGATTCCCTTTTATATATGGAAAATGAGTTAATTAATTTTTTTTTTGTTTTTTTTTTTTTGCTTGTATTTTTATGAATTCACACCCTCTGGTTCACTAAGTATGTATGACCGTTGTTTCCAGGGAGATGGTGAGGAGTGCAGTTCTGGATGTGTTTGCTGGGCCTCCACAGACGGGAACTTACTCTCCGTCTATTCAGGTGGGAGTGGCTTGAAATATTTCACTTTAAAGCACTTATAGCAACCCTTCCTATTCCTGGTCAAGTGTGTTTGCTCTTTTACATTCTGTGCAATTGCTTGTAAATTTGTATGTGAGACAGGGTTCGTACAGGATTTTTTTTTCTTTTTTTTTTTCCCCCTAGTGTGGGAGACAGCCTCATTTTTATTAATTCTATTCATAGAAAACCATGTGTGATACTGCCAAGCTGATTTTTGCCCGAGTAGCTGAAGTGACGTCCGTGGACATAGAGATGCCAAACATTCACTACTTCATGGCCGACCTGAGGAAGCTCAACATCCCAATATCTGGCGAGGTATGTGTGTGTGTGTGTGTGTGTGTGTGTGTGACTTCGGATGCCCACACCACTTGCCTGTTCTCCCGTGAGTTCCTAGCTCGGCTCCAGGAGCTTAGCTTGCACGGCTCACAGTGCCTGCTTAGTGCACAGGCATCCTGGCTCTGCCAGGTGCGCGTGACCACCTAGCGGCAGCAAGAGAATTTGCATTTGTGTGCGTGCGTGCATGTGTGTGTGTGTGTAAAAGAGATGATATTTACATATGTGTGCAGTTATTATAATGTGCTTTTCGTGGTTGCAGCTGCTTCTTCCGTCTGACTCTCCTCAGGGCAAGATAGCAGCAACATTTTCAAGAAAAATGGGATCCAAATTGTAAATGTAATTTTGCATTTTTATATTTGTAGTATTATCTTTGAAAAAATGTGAAATATATTTGGAAGTGAATTAAGCACATCTCTCGTGTGAAAAAAATCATTATTTGGTGACAAGAGAAAGAAGGAAAGTTGAAGACGTTGATGAAAAAACTGCTCCTAGAGTGAGTGAGTGAGAGAGAGAGGCTACTTCTTCTGCCTCCTGTAGTGTTCAATGACTTTGAGGTTGTTGATGGCACCAGAATGCCCCGGGTGTAGCTTGAGGGCCTTGTTCAGGTACTGCTCTCCCTTGTCTAAATCTGCCATCTGGATGAACAAAGTTCCTGAGAAAGAGAGGGAAATTAACTCTGATAGTACAAGTCTTTTCTTACTCAATCATTTGTTATAATTTCTACTCAATAAAGGTAATAATTTGGTGTATAATGAATTCTTTAATGTTGAATTATGTAAAATGCTTGATGGTGAGTTTACAGTAGTTTTTTTTATTTTTTGTATTACTACTCCAGCCTTGTTGATAACTGTGTGAAGTGGGCAGGGCAACACTCCGTACTAATTAAAGTGGGCGTGTGCATGCTCACCCAGATTGAAATATGCTTCGGTATAGGTTGGGTTTAATTTCAGTGCCTTCCGGAACATTTTCTCTGATTCCTTGAACTTCTGCTGCTCTCCGTAGAGACTTGCTAATGATGAGAAGAGAAAGTAAAAAATAATTCATTATTAAGTAACCGAAGAATTGTTATACATGCATCACTCATAAATTATGAAATTAAAACAAAACTTTTCTGAGATCTCTGGGGGATCACCTTGCCCAAGAATCTGGCATAAAGAAGTCCACCAACTACCTCTTCCAGAGGATCTCAATGGCTAGGCAGAATGTGGCTATCATGGGATATGCCAATTAAATGATTTGTATTATTACTTAGCTAGTTATTTGTAATATTTGGACTTATTCACATCTACCCTCTTAATACTTCAAAACCTAATTATTTCATTTTCTCACCTAGATTGTTGTAGGTCATGGGTTGGTTAGGGTTCATCTTGATGGACTCCTTGAACCTGGACTCCGCCTCCTGCAGCCGTCCCAGCCGGAAATAAGTGGTGGCGAGGTTGTTGAGAACTTTGTGGTACATGTGTGGCAAGTTGATGCCTGTCTCAAAACTAGAAGAGTCAAATAGAATGAAAGATGAAGAAGAGAGGACAGAGTGACACCTCACTTGTTTGTATTTTGGGGGAATACTACTTGTGACCACTTTTTCATTTACTTGAAATTTCTAATTAGAACTTAGCAGTAATTCTAATTTGAAAGAGATAGCTGATAAGAATAATAGCTAATAATAATAATAATTATAATGATGATGATGATAATTAATAATTGTAACTTACTAGTGATGTGCTTGAGCACAAATGGCGAGCGAGCCTAAAGACTATACTATTTTGATTTTGACTTCTGACACTGAAGCTACTGAAAATAAGGTCCAGTTTTTTTATTTCGCCTACACGGTAAAGGGATTTCAGTGCCATAGTAACAACTCTCTGCAACTGCTTGAATTGAAGGAAAACAACAACAAAACAATACACGTTATTTAAAAGTTTTCTTTGTGATATTTTTATGGTTGTATGATTTCGAAGGGTCATTCTTGATGTGGAATCGGTAATTTCTAGATTAAGTTAGTGGACTACACACGTCTTTTTTTATTTTTGGTTGTAACACACAATGCTTTGACACAACTAGACATGCACCTACACAGACTTACCTTCGCGGTAGTCTAGTGGACAATGTATAGTAAATACTGTTGCGCATGGCTAGAGTGCATTGACTTACCACCCTTAAGTTTTTAAGTTTTAACTGCACCCGTAAAAGAATTCAAAACGGTAAACAATTCAGTGATACGGGTACTGATCGATAAACCAGAGGATTCTGTTTAGTGCAATTTGGGACGGGGTCGACCACATAACTAACACAAAAACGCGAGGGTCAAAGTACAAAATGACATACGTACAAACATATATACAAATAAATTAACAAACATCCCCGATTTTCAATTGTGTTTGTTACCCCTGTAAGTGTCTCGCTCGCTACGCTCGCTCGCCGATTATAATAAAACTTTTAAATAAAATAAAATAATAATAAAGAAATAAAATGAAGTCAGGTTGTGATGCCTCCGTATACTGATACGGAGTTCCCTCGCTGAATCGCAATCGAGAGATGCTGCAGGAGATAGTTTAATTCACACGTCCCAACATTTTCACCTCATAATGGCGGGAGCATTCAGACAAATCAACTTGTCTTGCTAGTCTAGGCATAAATTCAGTAGCTAGTTGTACATGTGGCATAGTTGTTGTTGTGTTGTTGTTGTTGTTTACCTTTGGTACTCATAGGAAGAGAAAAACAGTGACATACATTATACTAAGTTGGCAACCATGTTATATCTCTTAAGTAAAGTGTCAAAAGATGTTCAGATGATCAGAAGTTTCAATAAACAGATAACTGTTGTGTTGACTGGTCAGCACTCACTGTTTAAGAGCTGCTTCATAATTCCTGTCATCTGACATTAAGTTACCCAGGTTCATGTACACCTCTCCAAACTGTGGGTCTATCGCCAAACTTGCCTAAAAAAAAAAGAAAAGAAAGAAAACTAAATGAGGGAGGGAGGAAGGGACATTAGGAGAATACAAAACCAATCTTTCATATATCATTATTGTAATCATCTTATTATTGTTATTAGTAGCTATCTTTATTATTTTTATCATCATTTTACTATTATTATTATTATTATTATTATTATTATTGTTGTTATTATTACTATTATCATCATCATTTTATTATTATTGATGATTGCAATTACCTCAAATTGTAGTTTTGCTTCCTGTGCTCTACCTCTTGATTTCAGCTCAATGCCGTAGTTGTTCCTCAGCTTGACGTTAGACGGGTTTACCCTCACACCCGATTCAAACAGGAGGAAGTCTGATGCCCAGTCCTACACACACACACACACACACACACACAATACTAATATATTCATTACGCTCTTGTGAGACTAGACATGTAGTTTGTTTCCCATAAGTTCAAGAATACGACCAACGATTGCGTCAAATTTTGACGTCTATATAGAAATTAGAAGAGATAACCCTTCAATATGTTTATAACATTAAATATTGTCTATATCAACAGAGATGCCTACAAACGCATGTTTAATTTTGTAAAATTATTGTCTGATGATTCAGTCATTCTCGGCTGAAATAATTATAATAATAGCAAATTTCAATAAGTCGAAACGTCGGGTTAAGTTTTAATTAACATAGCATTGGCTGTTGGAATGAGGAATTATTATCTGTTAACTAGATTAGCTTTTCTTGCCAATATCTGAACTGTGGAGTTTCAGCCAGTATGGGCATCTACCATTTACCTTACTCCGACTGTGAGTCTTCAGTGCCAGTAGAAGAATGTGAGATAGCAAGACAGCCAGTAACAGTCTCTTCAAGCTCTGCAGGAGTAGAAGACAAACCACGAGTGCATTATAATAATCAATATAAATATAATTATTCACTTTCTGTAAGTCTTGCACACCGTTCAAGAGTAAGTGTACTACTAGTTTACTAGTTCAAGAGTAAGTGTACTACTAGTTTACTAGTTCAAGAGTAAGTGTACTACTAGTTTACTAGTTCAAGAGTAAGTGTACTACTAGTTTACTAGTTCAAGAGTAAGTGTACTACTAGTTTACTAGTTCAAGAAGTAAGTGTACTACTAGTTTACTAGTTCAAGAGTAAGTGTACTACTAGTTTACTAGTTCAAGAGTAAGTGTACTACTAGTTTACTAGTTCAAGAGTAAGTGTACTACTAGTTTACTAGTTCAAGAGTAAGTGTACTACTAGTTTACTAGTTCAAGAGTAAGTGTACTACTAGTTTACTAGTTCAAGAGTAAGTGTACTACTAGTTTACTAGTTCAAGAGTAAGTGTACTACTAGTTTACTAGTTCAAGAAGTAAGTGTACTACTAGTTTACTAGTTCAAGAGTAAGTGTACTACTAGTTTACTAGTTCAAGAGTAAGTGTACTACTAGTTTACTAGTTCAAGAGTAAGTGTACTACTAGTTTACTAGTTGGTGTGCACACTTTAAAAATCCAATACTAAGCTCAGAGCATGACATGCACTGTACCTTGTAGTGGATGAAATGGTACAGTCTTCTTGCTCCTACACCAACCAGCACACAAAGACCAAGGCTGGGCAAGTACAGCACTCTAATAACACACACACACACACACACACACACACACACACACACACACACACACACACACACACACACACAGGGTTGATATATTTAGGCTGTTCATTCTAATTAATCAAGTATGTCAGCACACCATATGCTAGTCCTTGTCACACTGGTAATCAAGACACATCGTCTGTTAAATATTATATCTATGTATGGATGTATGCATAGCATTTCCGATATGCATCCTGTTATGTGAAAGTTAAATGTAGTGTCGCGTGTGAAGAGGAATCAACGAGCTCACTCTGACAACTATTTAACACTAGTTCACATGTTGCTACTTGATCAGTATTTTTTTTGTTGTTGTTGAAAGGTTGATGACATAAAAAGAAGAAATGCCATGATACAAGTGCAGTTGATAAAGTCTGTCACTATGGAATCACTTTGTCATAACTAGTAATTGAACATGAAGGCAGTCACATCATCAGTGACTGCCAGAAGTGAATGTAAGAAGATCACACTTGGAGATAATATGACAAAATGTTGAGCACATTTCATTTTGGACAAACAACAACAGGTAAATTTTGACCAAAATCTTTTTTAGCATGTCAGTATTACACACTTTCTCCTCGCCTCCCCACTCAAAATAAAAAAATAGATATGTTATTTTCATGCCAAACACAACATCTGAAGAAGCTCAATTTTCTTAGCCTTTACGTAGCTGAGAAATTACAGAATTGAATTTCAATCTTACGTGAAGTGTACGTGGGCAGTGTGGAGATTCACGCCGTGGAAAGTATACAGAATTAGTTCACTTTCTAAAACATTCGTTACTCAACACAATAAATTGATGCTTGCTTATTAACACTCCACTTTGAAACTGCGATAACCCACGAATGAAATCGCGTATGAGTGTCAGGTAAGATTAGTTGGAATAAATAAGCATATTTATAATTTACTATGGCAACAAAAAAAATGATACGGTGTGCAAAATGGGCTGTTTTTGCAGATCCTGTCCGTATATTTATTTATTCGCACTTGCTCAGTTATGCATCTTCATGTACTTGTGGCCAGACCTTCTGATTGTAATTAATCTGCAATGTTTGGACACCAAGTATGAAAACGTACCCTGTGATCCCTTTACCTTTCAGCAATGACGAATCCAACTCTAAAGAGAGCCCCAGAAGCGGGCAGGAATGCCACCACCAGCAATGCCACTCCCATTCCTGACGGCACTCTGTCTCTAGAAGAAATCAATATGTGAAGAGAAAGGAGAATGATTGCTAGATAGAGCAGTAGAGACCACGCGTTGGCAGGATCGGATGGTGATGTTATCAGAGGAATGGAGCCTAATGACCAATCACAGCACAGCGCTGAAGGGGAGAGGAGGAGCCAGGCATTGATGGCGTAAATGTAACTGAAACTCATCATTCTATTGAAAATTGAAATTTCTATTTAATATTATAGCTATTTCTGTTTAATATAGTTATTTCTATTTACTATTATAGCATAGCTATTTCTATTTAATATTATAGCAATTTCTATTTAATATAGCTATTTCTATTTACTATTATAGCATAGCTATTTCTATTTAATATTATAGCAATTTCTATTTATATTATAGCTATTTCTATTTATATTATAGCTATTTCTATTTAATATTATAGCCATTTTGATTTGATATTATAGCTATTGGCATTTTATACTTTTAAATTATACTGATCTACCCACTTAGTATTGTTCATGTTACCTGACAGTCCTATTGGGGTGGAACGCTGCTTTTAGCTCCTCCTCCTTAAATATGGGCTGCGAGTTGTAGTTCATTGACAGCCTGAACCACATCATGGTCACGCCCACAGCAACGAGTATAGCTACACGTTAGTCATCATAATTAGCCTGACTGAGCACAAATACAAAACTTACCCACTCTTCTGAATACATCGCCAAACGTGGTACCTCCAAGCTCCACATTTTTGTCTCGTTTGGCTAGAGAGAGAAATTTCTTTGCTTTATTTCCAGACCTCTGAGTGACAGTCAAGCCATTGAGTCTCTGAGGACTGCCATAAGTATTGCTCAAATTGCTCTTGGAGTCTGCAAGAGATCCATTCGCAGACGGTCTGTGCACTTCCTCCTCGTTATTGCTGTCACTGCTCTCTCCGCTAACTCCGCTACTTTCTTGCTCGCTCGTTTTCCTCTTCAGGCTTTGAACAGAGAAGACACTGTCCAGCAAAACCTGCCAATGGAGAAGACCGTCAAAGCACGCACAAATGCCAATAGCTACGATCCCTTGCTCCTTGCTGAGCATTGAGCAGAAGCTGAAGAAGAGGCTGAGGATGATGAGGTTCCAGCGAGTGCGGCCAGAACTTGTCAGGGAATGGCCGCAACCGTTGGAGATGGCTCTGCAGTAGGTGAGGATGGAGAGCAGGAAGAAGATACAGCACACGACCTCAGCACGACCCACTACACTGGCAACCTGAGAATCACCAAATTACATGATTACACTCAGCCAACAACAATAACAGAAACAAACAAAAACCAACAACATATTCATATGTCATTTTCTGATACATACTGACTTGACACCATTGGTTCAACCCCCCAATATCACTTGAACTGCATTAAAATGCCTACTGTTGAACATGATAAATAAAAAAATCACCCAAATTTTCACAATTATATTTTAACACTACAAGTAAGTGTGTACTAAGATAGCTCATAATTTATGCAATTAAAATCATAGCAGAAATATGATCCAATAAAATTCATGATTTCATAAGAAAATCTGGTGTAATTGACAGCAATTAAAATTATAGCTCCATAGGTAGCTCTGAAGCAATTCACTTTACTATATCATCAAGCCTGATGTCACATTAAATTACAATAAATGTTCATATATTTATTCAAAATTTACGTAGATCTGCACTTACAGCTTCTGTGTGTATGCTGTGCACAGCAAACATGAGCCCAGTAAATGTACTCCATTGAAACTGCACAAACTTTGAGTAGTATCCACCTCTCAGGCAAGCGACTGTATTGTCGCCAAACAGCAGGCGAGAAAGGAAGAAAACGAGCAAAGAAGCGGCAGAATGGAGCAGGACGTTCACAGCGTGGTAGCTGTACGGCTGCAAGCCACTGAAGTAGAAGTTAAAGTAGCGGTAGGTGAGTACGGTGAGGGGGCGGTAAGATTTGTGGCTCTCGACTCGAGCCATAGATCCGCCCCAAAAGTCGTGCTGGAAAACCTCCCAGAGCGACGTTTTGGAGCTGTCGAGGTCATCGTTGGTCAGAATGGCTCTATGGTCATCGAACACAAAGTCTCCATCCAGGGAGCTTAAGTAGCAGAGAGTAGATGACAGGAATATAAGACAGCTGGGGAAAAGAAGCTCGCCCCAGCTCATCATTTCAACACCAGAGTCAGTGGGTGGAGCTAAAGTACAACTCACACATGCGCATTGGTTAGGCTTGTACCTTATATATAGTACCCACTCTCCGTTTTTTTGTTTACGGAGTCGTCTCCGAAGTTTGCGTGAGGCCGTTAGATTGAAAATGTGTGGTAGATGTGCTAGGTAAGGTTTCTTTAGTTGGAGGAAAAGCAAATAACTATAGTTGTTCTTAAAGTGCTAGAAATCGTGACTATATTCGTCGTGCTTGTGCCTACCGTCCCCGTGGAAAATCTAAAGCTGTGAAGCCCCCTTGGGTTTTCAACTGTTCAAGTCTTGAGTATCAACCATGCTACAACCTCAGTCCTCAAATGAACAGGCAAGGAAGTATAAACTACCATACATGCTTTGCTAAAATGACGATTCGTACCTATTCGCACGTTTCCACCTAGTAGACAACACATTTTCTCATTAACAATTTTATTTTATTTGCATTGTCTTCGACAGTCCAGTGTTAATCTCAAGTGAACACTCCCACATCCAGAAGGCAGCTGAGGGGCTTGTTGTCTCTGGTGAATGCACAGAGGGAAGCCTTGGGGACAGAGTGTTACAGCCCATGAAGTGGGGATTGGTGCCTAGCTGGAGACAGGACAGTGACAGCAAAAACACCCCCCTTCTCAACAACTGCCGCTTAGACGGTATTGCAGAGAAGCCATCCTTCAGTAGTGCCTATCGTAAGGGACGCCGATGTGTGGTGGTGGCTGATGGGTGAGTCTGTGGGAGGGGAGGTGGTTGGTGATAGGACTAAGTACCACACCACAGCCAGATCTTTTTACTCAAGTTGTTCTGTTCCCCTGAATTTCAGAGCAACAGTGCATGTATGATTACATGAGATATATAAAAGAAGATTAATTACGTATTTTTAATCATTTACAAGATAAGAGATACGTTAATCATTTACAAGATAAGAAATGTATTAACTATTTTTAAACATTTACAAGATAAAACATCAAGATAAAACATATATTACACAGTACTCAGTTTGTCTGTCAGTCAGTCAGTCATAGCACAGCGGATCTCGAAGACTGCAGCCTCCCGAACATTGAATGAAGCATCGAACTTTTGTACTGGACAAATTAAGTCCCTTTAATGTGCCAGTTTTTTATTTATTTTTTTTTTTTAATTTCAACTTAGTATTCCAAAAAAAAGCTATGTAGTCATTTTTTTTTTGGCCGTACAACCGTAAGCGGCCCTTATAGTCACGTGGTAATCACAGCGAATATCTTCTTGGCTCGCTTTTTGCTATAGACTATATTCTCAGCAGTTTACCATAGTGCTTGGAGTTTCCCATCGAAGCTACTGGTCAGGTGAGTGACTCTTGCGTGTTTAGCTTCTCTATGAAGGCAGCATTAGCATCTATTGTTCATTGTACGTGTTGCATACTGACTGGATGAGCTCAAGCTACACTTCGACTTGCAAGAGCTATGTATTGGCCTGTTCATATTGATATTACTCCAAATAAATGATTCTTTTGGTCTTAGTAATAGCTAGCTAGTGTATAGTAATGCTGAGGGTTCGCACCCTTGGTGATTCATTTTCTAAAGTATTAATTTATTACCGATTTTTTGTAACTTGACTATCATCTGCTTGAAAAAGTACACCGGTGAAAGGGTTAATAATTTTAAGCAAACATTTACATTACATAATAATTTTGGTATAAATAGAGATGTTTCGATCTCGAGAGATCTTTATGTGTTGGATAAAGCTGAAAGTAAAAACCTAGGATGCAAATAGCTGGATTATTTTTAAGAGAGGGTGATGAGGAACAAGTAGCAATGCACATGGATGGTGTGAAAACAGTAGGCAATGAGTCCAACTATAAGATGTAGTGGTTAAACCAATAAAGTTAATTGCATTCCATTGCAGTGAAATAATGCCATGTGTTTAAGTCTCTACCATACCCTTTCACCCAGCACATTGTTTAGTAGGTAAAGGGAGGTAGATGTGAACTCGAGTACAGAGACTCCAACTGTCCCAGAATCTCCGGGACAGTCCTGGATTTTGTCCCTTTATTCCTGGTCCTGGGAGGTATCCCCATTTGTCCCTGAAGTCAACTAGCTGAAATTATACCATTTTGGATAATTATCAAATAATTATTATTTTGATATTTATTTTCATCTATATTTTTATAAAATGCATTGCTCACCTTCACTACTAAGATGGTGCGATTATTTATGCATCCTGTACCAGGTCGCATTCACTGTTCCAGTCAAACTAGTACCGATCATTGTCCAAACTTGAACCATGCCACCATTTATTTACTTGATTATCATCTAATTTTTAATTCTGAGCAATGTTCTTGTGAGCATTGTTTGTGAAGCTTTTCTGCAGGAAGTCTACAGCAACATATTACCACTATACTATTGTAGTCACGTACTCCTCACAATTATAGAATAGTCGCAACACTTTTTAGCCATAACCATAAAAACAAGAATACCTATTAGTGTGGAAAACCCTTTACCAGACAGAAATTGGTAAAAAAAAAATAAAAAAAATTTTTTTTACTTTTTTTGAAGTACACAAATAGCCTTCTCTTTTGGTCTTGGCTCATGAATTTGTTTGTTTGTTTTATATATTATAGCAAATTCTAAATACATGACCACTGAAATTTTTGGTGTATTTAGGGAGAAGAATAGGTGTTTTACTCTATAAACTTCCTTGTTTTTAAATTAGTAGTATTATTATTACTTACTATTATAACAATCACTTCGAAAAAAATTTTTATGGGGGGGGAGAGAGACTTGACTTTGGGCAGAGGGAGAATCCCAGTTCCTCCTCCCCCCCCCCCCCCTTCTGAATGAAACCCTGACTTTTCTTCCATTATCATACCAAGGGTTCATTAGAACTCTATTCCACCATCTACAATCACTTCTCAGATTGTATGTGTGCGTGTGTACACATAAGGAATGGAGTCGCTGTTTGTAAAGCCCCAAAGGCTAAAACAGCTGCTTTTGAAATGCCATGTCAAAATTGAACAACAAACACACATTATCAAACTCATAACATGTCACGCACACGCACACTGTTGATATGACCAAATTTCCTTCAGCTAATGTATACTCTACCCAGTTCAGTACCACAAAGAAAGGTCTTTAGCCTGATAGCCATGGCAGAATGAGTTGTGTTATTGTGTGTGTGTGTGTGCGTGTTTGTGTGTGTGTGTGTATGTGTATGTGTGTATGTGTGTGTGTGTGTTTGAACTGAATTTCATGAAATCAGACTCAGTGCTTGTGTTCCTGACCTTTGGTACTCTTAGGGTCACATATTATAGTGCTCACTTTTAAGGTTTCTTTTCTATAAATTTAATTTTGTATGGTTCTAAAGAATAATGACAGTTTAAGTGAAGGGGTTTGAAATTAATAAGAAGGTAGGAAGGTTATAGCATATGGTTTATGGAGCATCACAAATAAGTTTCTATTTGCTGCAGTTGGTCTAGGTGATCTTTTGTGCTGTACTTTGGAAGCATTTTGTTCAATTTTTTCATAGCTTCATTTAATTATTTATTTAATTATTTAATTAATGAATTGATTAATTTATATTATATTTTATTTCATGCTTGCATTGGCTTGATAGAAAATCTATGCATGGAATACTTTGAGGTCTTGTAAGTGAAAATATCTTCTATTTTCTGCAGATTTTTTGAGTGGCAGAAACGAGGCAAAGAAAAGCTGCCATATTTCATTCACTTCAAAGACAACGAACCCACTGTCTTTATGAAGGAGGTAGAAGATAGTGAACGTGAGGCTATGGAGACCCAACTGAAAGGCAAGAAGCCGTGCTGCAGTAGTCTTCCTGATGCAGACCGAAGCAGCAAATTTGAGGAAGGGCGTGGCAGTGCTGCTGATGTTGACCCCGTTGATAAGTCATACAGCAATATCCTCACTGGAAGAATGCTCACAGTGGCAGGTTTTTTCGACATCTGTATGAAGAATGAGGTAATGAGCCATTTTATTCTCAAGTATAAAAAAAAAAAGAACAACTTTAGCCCCCCCCCCCTCCATTCCACCTCTCCTCTATTGAAACACAGAATGTAGTAAAGCAGTGATCATTACATGCAAATTGAGGCAGTCACAGTGTAAGTGGGTCAGTCTGTGATGACTGCAGTCACGTTTACCACTGAGAAGGAAAAAAAAGAAAAGCACTACAGTTAGTAAATTGTGGGATGGAAACTGAGAAAATATTAGGAGGGTAATTGGCTGGCATATCAGACACTCCAATGCAGTGATTCTGACAGACTACAGACCAGGAGCAATGTGCTGCAAGTCCTTGACTACAGACCAGGAGCAATGTGCTGCAAGTCCTTAAAGCCAGCTTTGAAGATCCTTTTTGGTGTGTTAGCTTTATTTGTAGCCACTGGATGGAATTGGCTGATGGCCTACCCGCCCACGCATGCACGCCCACTTACTATAATAGCTCTGAATGAAACATTCTCTATTTTAAAAGTTATTTTTCCAACTTATCATTTTCTTTTCTCTCCTCTTCTTTTCCGTTGTATTGTAGGAGCCTCTCTACACGTACACCATCGTCACTGTAGACGCCCACAGGGACTTTTCACAGATCCACCACCGCATGCCGGCTGTGCTAGACGGAGAGGAAGCCATAGAGGCGTGGCTGGACCCATCCGTCTCGTCTGACGAGGCCGTCAAGTTGCTCGTCTCATCTTCTGCCCTCACTTGGTATCCAGTGTCTAACGTTGTTAACAATGTTAGAAACAAGAGTGCAGAGTGCATCCACAGGATCGACCCCAGGTAGTAAATCACATGCTAAGTACTGTTTGTAATTTGTATAAGGATATGTTTGTCAGTAACGACAACGACCAACAGCGGCGATGGCGGTGTGTATTCATGAATAATTCATGAGCTGAGCCCAGTTCGATTTTATGGAAATGACAACTCTTCTCCCCCCCCCCCCCCCCCCGGCTGAAATTTAAAAAATGCTGACTTTATATCCTTGAATTGTTCTGCTCACTGGTTGTGTGTGCAAATTTGAATACAGTTAGTTGCTTTTATCTTGGCTATACAATGAACACTTGACTAATATATTGGGTGTGGCATTGTGGAAGGAACAGAAGGAAGTTTGTAACAGTCACTTGTAGCAGCTGGAACTGGATGGAAGTCCCTGTCGCATTCAGAATTAGGCTTATAAGGGCCTTACCTTAAGTTTCCTTGGCTGGCTACGATATCCTCCAATGGTAATACAGTGGGAAAACCCCAGCACTGCTATTAACAATGGTAGTTTATTTTGCTTAGAATTTATCCATCAGTTATCTATTCTAATTAGCATGTTTGATCTCAGTATGTTTCATTGATTGGAAATCCGCTTTAATCTGTTTGTATTTCTACATTCACGAGCATTTAGAATAACATCCACTACTGTAAGGCTTTCAAAAATAACGTTTTAATTGTCAGCTCTAATTTGTTTGTTTAACATACGACTTCTTAAAGCTTGTTTGTGCATTCAACTAACAAAAAAAAAGCAGTTGGATTGCTTAGCTCTCAGCTGTTTGTGTGTTGTGGCCAATAAAAGGTCACATTAAAAGGCACGTCGCAGCATGCCAGTCAATTTGTCTGTCCCACCTTCTTTTTTTTTTTGTATTTTTATTTCTTCGGATGATGTCCTAGCACGCTACTCACAATGTTTGCAAATTTGTTCTACAAATTTCTGTTAGAGCGGCAATGTAATCTAGACATGGCATATGTGTGACTGTGTCATGTATGAAAGTGGGTGTGGATGCACTATAATTGCTCTTTATTTGGATGCTTAACGAGCAGTGTGAAGTGGAGGGATAAGTTCTTACAGATGGATAGATACACTTGTCTAGATCTGGCTGGTCAAGTTATCATGTGACTACAAACAAAATTTAGTTGTTATTGTCTTTTTTTGTGTATGTCGGTGACCATTTCTAGCAAGGAAGTGTCCAAAAGCCAGAAGACTTTGCGGTCATGGTTTTCTCAGAAGACACCTAAGAAGAATGAAGAAAGGTCTTCTCCGCCCCCTTCCAAAAAACCCAAAATGTGATAATACGCAAGGTGGGACACAAGAATACACAAGGCATGACTGTTTATTCACTTTTTTTTCTTTCTGATTTCATAATTTGCAGCCCAATCTATTTTTATTTTGTCGCCATGGTATCAGGTCATGATTTTGTGCATACTAACGGTTCTATTGTGCCAATAATTATGATCAATAAATTTTATTCATGAATGACTGGCCCGTTCAATGAATTTGTGTGTGTGTGTGCTGTGATTTTGCGTTGTAGTTATCTTCGCTGAGAAATTGTCTCTCCCGTAAACGTATTTATGACCCAGCAGCCAGACAATTAAAGCCCGCAGTAAAGTTGAAAATTCGTGTAATTGGAGAAATTGGAATTAATTTTTTGTTGAGGGTGTACGAATTTGAAATACTGGTTGTTATAGGTGAAAAAAGAAGTCGGGTGGCAAATCCGGGGCGACTCTCGTCTGAGAAATAGGTTACCTTTGATATTCAAGAGTTTTGTTCGGTAGTGTTCGTCGACGTAAGAAAGCCGTTTTAGCAAGTGTGTTGGTGACGGGTGCGTTGCAGGAACTGCGGACGTCGTTCGGCTGCTGCGTCTGTGAGTGAGTTAAAAAAAGAAAAAGAATGTGCTTTGGGGGGTTGTTTTAGAGTTCTCAGGAGTCATTATAAGATAATGGAGAGCGGTTTCGTGGCTGTGATAACTAGGCTCAAGAGTAGTTTGGTGTGTTTTTGTCCTAGCTCCGAGTGAAACAATCCAACAATACATTTGTGGCTAAACAGACGGAGAGGTTTAGTAAATTGCTTGTTGTCCGAGTGGTCAATGCTTTCAGGCATATGTTTTCTCTCAGTGCTTGTAGTGTATGTAGCTAGTTAGCAACTTAGTTCTCTCTTTTTTCACTGGGTGTGGCCAGCTAGCTAATCACTACTGTATGTGTCTCTTCGTTGTTTACCAGTTATATATTTTATTGTGACAAACTTGCACCTTTAAAATGGTGCTTGGCAGGTGAGATACGGACGAGACATTAAGCTATGTAGAGAGACTGTGTGTGGTAGCTTATTTATCAATATATATAATTATGCCAGCGAATTAGGGTTTTGCTGTGTTAGTTGTTTGAATCTAGGAATAGTTTTATGTTTAGCTGACATTTGCTATCATTTTAAGTAATCCTTTAATGCACTGGAATTAGAAGAGGTCAAATTCTATTCTGTTTGGTACATGATTATGTGGGTGATATCATCTTGTAAATTACGCTTTAGCTGTAAATATTCAGTATTTTTGCTATCAAAAAAATTGTATCTCAGAGTGTCCATATTCTTGCTGCTAATTGTATACAGTGGGCACGGTTTTTAAGAAAGTTCTGTGTTTGAGGCATATGAATAGTGAAAAATAGACCAGAGAAATGAAAGACAACATTTTGTTATTTTAAAACAAAACAAAAATACAAAAACCCAGGCCCCTCCTCTCCAGCTGACTGTGTTCTTATGAGGTTGCCTGTTTCTGTTAAGAGTACAATTCTTTGTGCAGTAGTGGAGAGGGTTTATTAAGGACTGTCTGTGTGTGTCACCTATCCATTGGCCTTTCAAACTAGACAGTAGGCATCACCCAGAACCTTTGTACTCTATGGGCAACGCACCTCTAGGCTGCTAGAAGTGAATTCAAAGTTTGTATGTATGTATGTGTGTGTGTGTGATGTGTGTAGGTGTATGTAAGGCTTTGTATGTCCTGGCAGGATTAACTGTATGTGCTAGTGGTAACCAAGTGGCAGTCATCCCTCTCTGTTTGTACAATATTATGGGCTACAAAACCATATTCAGAAGAGTCTGTAATTCACACGTCATTTCTTTGTTTTAACTCCAACCCATGGCTCCAAAAATTCTAATCTTTTATTTTTCTCTTAAGACTAAAAATAGATTTCATAAGTATTTGTGAGGGTGCATTCTATAAGATGTTGGTTCCAATAGGGTCTCGTCATACTTAGCAACGGGGTGGCTGCAGCGCTAATTGCTCCTCCCTTTGTTGTTATCACCTTGAATGGCACTACCAAGACGGCACGCCAACAATACCATTGCTCCTTTCCAAGTGGGTTGGGATTGCCGTAGTAACCTGGCCCCTTCACCAAAAAAATGTTTTGTTCCAGCCTTGATAGGTATATATGTGAATGTAGAGAAGCCTTCGTACCGCCAAATTTTCCCCTGCAATGTACAGCCATGCATAATAAGTTTGGTGTTTCTGGTTGTACATTCACTGACCATACTCCATTACATCACGCACATAACACACACACATACACATGCACGCACATACACACATACATATGCACACACTCACATACACACTCCTTTTTGGATTGTTTGAGTGGGTGGGGAAATAGTTACTACTATAGTTGTTGAGTGCTTCTGGAATGTGTGACACAAGAAGCCTTGATCTCCTCCCTTCAGGTTGCATTGCTGTGGTCCGTATTAGACCATGAGTGGGACACTTCCTTTCAGGTTGTGTTGTTGCGTCTTTGATAAAATCATTGCGACCTAAACATCAGAATTCCCTCATGGTAACCCATTGTATCTCGAGTCCTTGTTCATAGCTGGAGTGGTAAAAGTGAATTGTCAAGGACTGCCGTAATGTGTCGGTTGAATATTGCAACGTAACCGTGTGTGTATACGGTTGGAGTTCTTCTGTTGCTTTTTTGGAGTTTTGTTTGTGTGAGTTTGTTCCTCATAATGGATGGGGTGGGTTTATTGGTGTTTCTTTGAATTTCCTAAAATGACTGAGTGCATGTATAATAATAACAATAGATCAAATTAAGGTTATAAGATGGTATAAAGTTGTGTTTGTTTTTTATATTTTAATATAGTTATATTTTGTGCGAATTATTATTATATGATAGATGAAATAATATACAATACCAAATGTTGCAGTAATCATTGATACTTGGTGTTACGGTTGCTTGGTCCATCCATTATGAATCTAGTGACTAGTGAGTGTTCCGCTAAGAAATCTATGTGATAGTCAGAGTTCCCTTTCTGTAAATAATTTCTAATATTCATACATACATGTACCTTTTTTGTCATTTCCCCCTCCTTCCCTAAGGACGTTGCCAGCACATTTTTCCTTGCCTTTAGCTTTCAACTGTCAAGTGCTTATTTTCCTCCTTTGAGCCGGCTTTCTTTTGTCTCATTGTCTTGCGAGTGCAGAGATGGAATAGGATCCTTTCTCTGTAGTGGTAACAATGAAATTAGGAATCTCTGGTCGCCAGTGGAAACAGAAACCTTGCACTTCGCACAGGCTGCCTCATCACCCACCAGTCAGCAAGTATTACGAGTTATGAGGTCATTTTGTTTTTTTTTATGGTACATGTTGTGGTGTTGGTGAAAAGTAGTGTGGAAGCATGTTCAGTACATTGATTCACCATTAGAGCCATGTTATTTAGCTGTGACTAAGCATCACCTATGAACCAGTATACTACTACTACTACTACTACTACTACTACTACTACTATTATCATTATTGTTATCATCATCATTATTCTTCAGTGAGATTTATTCTTGTGGTTTTGGATGACCCTTAGCTCCGTCATAGTGGGTCATAGTGGCAGTCGTTGTGTTGAGTATGTGTGTGCTCGCGTGCCCACCTCTTTGCAGGATTCTAATGGACCAGGCAGGATGTGTGGTGACAGGCGTGGTGAAGCTGTAATTCAGGTGCTTGAGAAATGGAGAATGGAATCTTCTTGTGTTACTGTTACTATCTGTTGAGTCTTTCCAATCCATCGAATATTATTCTAATGTAAAATTTTCAATACGGTACTTGAATTTACTATTAAGCGGAAGCACATGTGTTTTCCCTTTCTACGTACATGCTTTTATTTCTCATAGCTTTTCAACTAATTTGAGTAATAATTAATCCCTCATCCCATTTGTATGTATTAATTATCAAAGCCCATCCTTTAGATTTTGTGTAGGGTCCAGCACTTTCTTTTCTTTCAACAAAGGGAAAATGTATTCCATACCTTTGTGGATTGATTTGCTATAGCATGTGCTCTGTCAAGTTCACTTTGAAGTGAGTTGCTTCTATAGATCAGATGTCACATTGGCCATCCCCCGGCTCACAGGTGATCAGCCCATACCATCACTGTGCAAGACTTCTCCTAAAACCTTTGTCTTTCTGTAGATCTTTTGCATTAGGTCTATTTTTGGTTTGCCTTCTATTTTTAGAAAGTTGCACATTGAGTAGGTGGCTGGTTGATTTTATCTATTGATAGGCTGGGATGTGTCCAAGAGTTCGTAGTGGTGTTCAACTTATTACTGGAGTTTTACATTGCTGTTGTTGTTGTTGTTGTTTTGAATCAAAGCTTTAAAAACTCAGAGTGTGTGATAGAAGTCACTAACCTATTTTAGTGGTTTCCCCACGAGTTTTCCTATTGGTTCAAAGCTACATGGGTTGCACGAGCATTTAACCAACACTTTTTTTGTGTGAGATTCACACGCCATACATGGGGAGGTATCGCAGGAATGAGAAGTCTGATACTCCGCAACTATTGGATGATTTATGACGTCAATAGCCTACAGTCATACCTGCTGATTATCTGATACTAATTTTGATTAAAATTTCAACAACTTGAACATTGATTTTCTTAAAAAAATAATAACTACATTTACGGAGGAATCCTAATTATACTCTGTGTAAGTTGAGAATTTTTTTTTGTCATAAAATAGTAAAGTAATTCTAGGAAGAGTTGTTCAGGAGTGAGAGAACGTTGTTGTTGTGTGCATTCGTTGGAAGCGAGTTCCTCTTGTTCCAGTCGCAGTTTACTTCAGAATCAGTAGAAATGAAAGTGCCGCTGACGGTGCTTGTGTTGAGTGTGAAATGTGACACAGGATGTTTGGAGGGCTCTGCATCGCTGCATTGAATAGCTCAGTCTGTAGTCAGAATGCGTTTATCTGTTAGTGAAAGTAATTGGAACCAATTTCAGATTGTTGCTTGGTACTTCTAGTTCAGTGGTACAAGATTGGTCGGTAATGTGGACTGAACAGATTAGAATACTGCAATATTCCCAGTATTATAATATAATATAATATGTATATGTAATTTATATTACATATGGTATTATGGAAATACTTAGTTTGAAGCTTAGTATTATGTCATTTGTACTGATGAAGACTTTTTGTGGTAGAAATGTCTTGTACAGAACTAATAAAGTACTACAAAATTTATTATTATGTAAAGACTATAGTAAATGTGTCTTTCTGATTTATTTTGAAGTGTTGATGAAGATGTGTTAAGATAGTGCAAATTTTTGTGCATGCATACAGCTACGTACATAGGGCAGACATTTGGAAGGATGTATACAAAGGTTGTGTGCAACATAGTGAACTACTGGTCTTCATATGGGTAATGGTTTGATAAAGGAAGCACCAGGCAGTGAGAAAGACTGCTCCGGCAATCCTATTGTAGTGATGAGTTTACACTACTAGTAAAATAACAAGCAGTACTTTATACGTTTTTGTCAAGTATAATTTTTGAACCCCTTTTCCCACTATCTTTTACTACCAAGTTACCAACTACATAGGTACGTATATTACAACTGCACAGTGGTATAGGAAGGGGGGAGGGGGGATGGAGCCCCCTCATAATTTGGGGCACAATGTAAAGAGTTGATTCTCTCACTTAAAGCCCCATACTCAAACATCTTCTTACACTGCTGGCTGCTGCAGTTTGTGCTTTTCTTTTCTTATCATTGTCTGACATGCATCACCATCTCTCTCCTCTTGGCATTGCTCCCTGTGCCATCCAATTCAATGCAAATCCTTTTGTCTTTGGTGCACACAGATAAGGTCCATGTTTTGGAGAGGTTCCAATTTAAATTTTGTTTTTATTTGGCCAGCGGTATGTGTCAGAGTAGAGACGAGTTAAGTCAGCCAGTGGGTGCAGGATTGTGTGTGGCATCATGTTACAGAGAGTCGTCATTTGCCATATTCATGTGGCGGAAGGTGATGTTTCCGTAGAATGTGAACTCTGTAATTGTTGCCAATATTAAGATATGGTATGTATGTGTGTGCAGGTATGAGAGGGGGAATGTAAATCATACCTCATTGAAGTAAAAATAAGTTACCACCCCCTTACAATTGAGAATCAGGAGCTTTTTTTTTTTTGTTTGTGTGTGTGTTGTGTGTGTGTTGGGGGGGGGAAGGGGGGAGGATTTGAAACCGTAAGATGTGGTACATAAGATTCTGTTCCCACATACTACGCACTTCACTTCCCTTTACACACCCACTTTCCTTTTCACACATGCTCGCACATGTGTCTCTTCCTTTCCCATGCCAGCCTGTGAATGCAGTATACCTACCAAATTGTCATACCAATTTATACTAGATGCTCTATTCAGTACCTCAAAGATCTCACCGGCAACTCCTTTGTAAAAGACCGAAACGTCTCATTGCAGTACTGCTGTATGTGTGAAATGGCAACTGAGTGGTCATATTAGAACCTTGCCTTATATGGAGTGTACTACTTTTGTGCTAACATCGTCACATGATGCAAGACTTTGAAACGTGTGATTTGATAAGGCCTGGGCAATGCTTGGTGCATATCAGGCATGGCTGGAATGCGGCTACCTGACTTGCAGAATGAGTGGTGACAGTGGCTGGCCTTGTACTGCCTATTGTCCAGCTAGGATGATTGGGTGTGGGGGGAATACAGACTGGGGATGGTACTATGGAATGAGGATTGCGACATATATATTTACTTGAAGTGACAACAAGTGTGCGGGCTTGAGACTTATGCTGCATTTTACAGTAGTTGTAATCACTCATCCTTTCTAACTTGGGATCCCACTCGGTCATAAAGACATGGTGGGCGTATAATCTGAACTTACATCCATCCTTATGTGTTGGTCAAAGTGACAGTCATGGGGTACAAAAGGTCAAATAGTTTGAAAAAGAAACTTTCCCATCATGACAGGATTTTAAACCTCTTACTTTTCTCCCTCCTTCATTCCTACAACCAGACATGGCACAGTATGTAATATGACCAAGTAGTTGGGTATATATATGTGACCAGTTTTGGGAAAATCGGCCTAAACGCGGCATCTAAAGTTTTCTAATTTATTCTACCAGTAGGTTGCACGGGGCCTTGGGATGCCGTCCTCCTAATTTGGAAGCTGCAGCACAAGACGTCTTCGCCCTACGCACTACAACACTTCAGTATTTTTGCTAAACTTATTATTGCTGATTTCGAGAAAAAAGAACGCCGCTTAAAGGTGTTGCTAAGGTCAGGGGGCGTGCCTTGTGTCCGTATACTATTACCGCGTGTCTCCGGGACACTATGGAATAAACCTGTTACAGGCAGGTTGAAAGAAGTCTAAAAGGCTTAATGCAGGGCTCCTTGAGAAACTATGATGGCGAGAATTGCGTGAGTATGGGATTATGTAGAATAGTAAGTGAATTAGTTAACTACAGTTTTTTCCCGCTGTTAGTGAAAAGCCCGCCAATAATTTCTTAGCAACGCTCCGTACACGAGTCCAACAGGCTAGTGTTTCTAGCCTCCTAGCGTGAGTTCTAGAACACGGCCAGAGCTTACAATGTGTCATAAGCTAGAGCTAACTGGTGTCTATCCATTTCTGCCATAAAAAAATTTTCGAAAAAAATTGACGGGGATACTGAAAAAAAATTGTTTGCCGCATTTAGGCCGATTTTCCCAAAACCGGTCACATATAATATCGTGGTATATACAATATTCCCAGATTTAAAGAATGGACATGTGTTGACTTGTGTGAAATTGTTTTGACTGATATTAGCATAATTTCAGAATGTACTTACATTTGTTCTCACCCCCTTCAGGCTGCACTACAGTGCAGGGGATGGGAGGTGGTTACATGTGTAAACATGCAGTGATGTGAGAGAAGAAATATAGTGATGTAATGAACACGGATGGATGCTAGCAGGAGTAATTGTTATCTCAATTGGTTGCCAATATCTGCCTGGGCCATTCATAAAATATAGTAACCCCTTCCTTATTAGACTCTTTGCTTGGAGGGATGTAGAATGAACTACCAGGAACAGTGTACATCCTTTGGTCTGAACTCTGTTTCCTGATCATGTTCTGCCATTATGATAATTTTATTAAGTACTACTTCCTTTTTTTTCTTTTTTCTTTTTTTCTTTCAATATTGTATACCAAAGATAGTATTTAATCACACCATGATTTAAGTCATTTATTGTTTGTTTGTTCCTGTTGTACTTTTGTTTTGTTGTTACAGTTATCCATTTGTGTGTGTGTGTGTGTGTGTGTGTGTGTGTGTGAGGGGGGGAAGGATGTATAGGTAAACATTCATTCTTTCTTACATAATAGCAAATTTTCTCGTTCTAACAGAAAATTTGCTATTATTGTAATTATTTCAGCCAAGAATGACTGAATCTGTCTGACATGTTTCTGCAATTACAGGTGTACATATATACACATTCTAGTAAAGGTTACGGTCTTTTAATTTCCATATTTAACCTTTTAGACTGACTCTCTCTCATTATTTTGGTGTCTTTGTATACACATCCTAAGTCAGGATACAAATATTTTCTCTAATACCATTGGGAAAATCAGTATCAAGAAGATTTCGTCTAAGATAAACTGTGTTTAAATTGATCCAGAGTTGCAATGAATGCGTTTTATTATATTTGAAGTTTACCGATTCTTAGCTAGCTGTAGAGATGGTGTCAGGTTCTTATGGTGCTAATGCGAATACAGTGCATGTGTGTGTGTTTGTTTGTGAATTGCTCGTTGCCTCCCACTGTGCTGTGACAACAGATGACCTATTCTGTGGGATTCTTTACTTAAGGGGAAGTGTGGAGGACTAATAGTAGCACGGTAGAGGAGAAAGGGCGTGGCAGCGACACGGTTGTGCCGGATGACACTGTTGACAACAACTCTTGCCGAGAATGTCATGTTATTGCTTCAAAATGCCTTCAATGTTGCCTTCTATCTTGACGCTTTCTTGGAAACAGTTGCACCATTCTCTTCCGCATAAACGAGAGAGAGAGAGAGAGAGAGAGAGGGAGAGAGTTCTATTAGTATGGAAGTTGACCACTACAACCAAAAGTTAGATTTATTTTATAAAAATAATACTTTTGAGATTTCTGACATTTCCTTATTTGGAGTTAGTTTCTAGCGATTGTGCGGGATCACGAGACTGTTGCTGGCGTTACCAATAGCTGGTCGGGTATTGCTGAAACACTTGTCAAACGAGCCTGTGATGGACTGAATGCATCCCAGAGCCTTCCCGGCAGACCTCTCCCACTTCTGTTTGGATGTGTGTGTGCATGTGTTTAGACACTTGTTTAATTGAGCTCCCCCTGTGAAAATGGCTTTTTAACTACTTTCCTGGGAATAGTTGGTGGCATTTGATTGTGTGTGTGTGTGTGTGTGTGTGTTCAGTATAGCTTGAGCTGTGTAAATAGGCTGGTATTATCTCTACAGCTACTATTTTTGTACAAAAATATACCAATTTATATTTATATATAGTATTTCGATTAGGATATAGTGTGAATCTGTGTGTTTAGTGATTAGAGGCCACTGTGGTATCCAAGCATAGCAAGGACGCTACTCAAGGCCAAGGATTCCTAAACGTTGCCCATTTGTGATATCCAAATCTGACTGTTAGAATGTAGCAACAAATAGAACTACAAAAAGTTCGTGGCAGTAAAGCCTAGAGCATGGCAACAAGTGTTTGATTTACACTAAGCATGAATCTACTTGAATAGGTTCACGTAATGGACCAATCAGATTGTTTGCATGTGACTAGCAACATTCTGTATGTATATACACATATGTTACACCTCAGTGTAGTTAGAAGGTGTCAAAGAAGGTGGGATGCTATTCTGGAATAGTTAGAGGTGCAATATTCAGAAGTGAAGTTTCTCCACAGAACTTTACTCTGGAAGAAAGTATTGTACAGGGCAGGTTTCAGAACTGGTTAGGACAGGTAGAGATTCAAGACAGGTAGAGTTTGGGGTCACAAGGGAAGCCATTCTCCATTAGTCCGCAGGTGTTCCTCTTAATGGCGTGCTCTGTTGTAGAACGGTGCTAACATGCATGTCACTTGTACCACCAACTTGGAAACGTGCACCAGGTACTCTGTGGCTTTGTCCCTATCCTGGCGTTAGTTGGAAGCCTCCTGGCAAACACCGGACTCTGTGGGCTTACTATAAAGAACTGTCATGCATCAATTGCACAGAAGGTATCGACATGTGCATGCATGTTAGTGTGTATGAGTCTCTATACAAATGAAGTTTGTATTGATAGTGAGAAAATTTGGCTTTATTACAGTGTAACAGGCCTTTACTACTACTACTACTACTACTACTACTACTACTACTAACCCTTCCTCTAATACTCACTTGTATTGTGTATAATCCTGTGTATCATTCATATTATACCACTGTGAATTGGAACCGGAATCAGAGTTTAATGTAATGGCTAGGATTGTTATGATTTAGCTTCTCGGGTGTTTGCCTCTTTCTCTCCCCATGTTTCATGCATGTGCACATACTGAGTTGCCAACAGTGAGTGTCCTCTCAGTTTATTCATCATGCATTCCTGTGGCAATGTCTGTTTTCACTTGTGTTCAATTTGAATTGCACGAGATGTGTTTGCTAGTTGGTCTCAATTAAATTCACAGAATGAACATTGCCAAGTTAGAGTCCAGTGCTAGCCCCATGCCATGATTCACATTTTTAAAGCATATGTATTCATTTTATTCATTCTATATAGGATCAGTAGGACCATTTGCTGCAACAATCGATAGAGTTTGGAGTGTGAATTTGAAGTGAGGAAATTGTCAGCATGGCAGCTAAAGTCAGTCTGGGCAACATCGTGCCCGACATGAACGAGATGGACTTGGAAATGATGATGGAGGAACTTCGATCTGAGATACGCAAGGAACTGAAGATCAAAGAAGGAGCAGAGAAGCTGCAAAAGGCATCCATTGACCGTAAAGCCAAGGGTAATGTTGCTACTATCGTCAAGAACTGCAATGAGAGGTTGGAGCAGCTACAGCGATCATTAACGGATCTGCATGCTCAGGTCCCTGATGACGATGGTAAGTACAGGAAGTTGTTTTGTTATTATTATTACCCTCAGCGTGCATGCACGAGAGGATTATAGTAGTCGTCCTGTCTGTCTGTCTGTCTGTCACACTCTGATTTTGGAGATCTGACATTTAACCATTAATTTAGACATGAACTTACTCAGAACGACGATTTAAGACCTTTCATTGTACTGCTTTTTTTAATTTCGGGCTGATTTTTGAGAAAACGTGAAGCTTTCAGCTCCGTGTAGGTACTAACTCTGTGGGTAACGCCCCTTATCATCACATCTTAATCATGTGAGCGAATAATTTCTTGCTGCCTGTGGTAGTTTTGCTTTATGCTAAGAAGTTAATGGAATGCTGGAAGTGGAGTTTTGCATTGAAAATATATACCGACGTGTGTCTCTGGTCAGTTCAGCTACTTCTCTTATGCGTTTACATGTACCGTTTACACTGCTCGAACTATATAACTGATGCCTGATAGGAATAACCAATAAATTATTCTTTTGGTCTGAGATGATTTTGTAATAGCTAGCTAGTGTATTATAGTGCTGAGGGTTCGCACCTTTAGTGCTTCATTATTACTGTTGTTATTATTATTATTATATTAAACACAACGTGTTGAGTGATGGGTGACCCATTTGTTTTCGTTTAACTTGTATATGTACTAAAATCTCACATGGATGAAGTAGTTCCTCTACTTTACGTTTAATCGGTGACTTGTATCATGTGCCTCTACTCCGCTAGCGTGCTGGGGATACCTCTAGCTGTGCTCCCTGAATCTATCTAGTTACGCTCTTTGGATCTAATTAGTAGGGATACCTCTAGCTATTAACTATACTTGCTGGTTGGGGTTGAGAGATGGCGGCAGGGAGGGAGTGTCGAGTGTCTACTATTACCTACTTACCTACGTTCCTCCCTCACACTCAATTATGGAAGATTTTGACGTACTAAAAGGCAAAGAAATGCACCAACCAATGATCCGTGAAATCTGTAGGCACACCACTGCAATGTTCCATGTGATGGCAAGTATGTCTTACATACTTTGAGCAGTCTGGTAGACAACTCATGATATGTTAAACTGAACATACTAATAGCCTCTGTGGTAGGTACGAAGTACAATTCTGTCTTTCAGCAGTTCTATTCTGTTTTCTGCTTGTGCTAGTACACAGCGTATGGTATGTATGCACAAAGCATAGACTTTAGTTACATTAGAAGCAGTTAAATAGAATCTAATGTTTGAATGAAATAATGTTGAATCCAAGGCAAGGACCTGTGTTTATCTGATCCAATCAGCTGATTTGTTTTGCTTTGGCAGTTTGCGTATGTAATACAATTTGTTTAGAACAATGCAGTGAGCACTGTGTTGCTTGTAGAGTTTGTGACATCTGGCTGAAGCTGAATGGAGTAGATAGGTTCCGTTTTATTTACTTTTCTTTGCTGTGAAAACACAGCTTGTTTTCTTGCCGCTGTGATGGGTATTCATCTGGTAGTGTCTATAACATTTGCATGTGTACATGTGTCTATGCCATGCATGTGTACATGTGTTTGTATACCATGCATGTGTACATGTGTCTGTATGCCATGCATGTGTACATGTGTCTGTATGCCATGCATGTGTACATGTGTTTGTATGTGTGTGTACATGTGTCTGTATGCCATGTGTTTGTATGTCATGCGTATGTACACGTGTTTGTATGCCATGTATGTGCTATGGATTTGGCAAGCTGTCCATACAAGAAGTGGTTGTGATATTATTCCTTGCTTTGAATCACCTCGGGTGAACACTGGGGAAGAGGGGGAGGGGTTAGAATATTGGCAAAATTACCCCTGAAAAGAAAGAAAGAGGTTGGGGTGGTTTTGGGGTGTGGGAAAGTTTGCCTGTCCCAAGACTACTTTGTCAGGGTTGATGGTGATGATTTAATTAACAAGCCTTGGCTATCTAGTTGTTGATACTTTAACTCTCTTTCATTCTGACCCACAACAACTCCACTTCCCACTATGATTGCATGCACCAATACACAAGCACACACACACACACACACACACACACACACACACACACTCACACTCACACTCACAATCCAGTACATACTTGCATACACACATAGGCCACATCAACTTCTGGGCGAACAGCTATCTATTAATGCATGAGTGAGTTCTCTAAGTGATAATGCATTAATATAAGCATTTGTTTGTGTAGGAGTTACCAGATACACATACATAAGTACATCTATGGTGTAGCTATTGTATATACATTGTATATATAATATAACTATTCCGCTTTTTACCATATATACGCTTATATGTAAGAGTAAGAAGCCAAGGAAGGGAATTCACATTGAGGTAGAAGTCTTTGAGCAGCATTGAAGGGAGTGTTGTCTTTTAATTGATTCATAGCTGTTTTATTATGTTGGGTGGTTAATTAAGTAAGCATAAATTAGACCAATTATTTAAGTATCCTTCAAGGCTAGCCTGCTATTTGTTATGGTCCAAAAGTCACTGAGCTGTCATCAGTTTCATTACTATCACTTGCACTGCTATTATGCCACTTGTATGTCCATCCATACAATATATATTTACTCAGTTTACTGCCGTTGTTCACCAATTATTGTTATATATACTTGTTTCGAATGACTCATAATTCCACAAGAAGTATAGTGTTAATTTACTGCTATTTACATACATACACTACAATTTTTTTTTTTTTTGTGATTTGATTTTTTTTTGTTGTTGTTGTTTTTGTTTTTATTTTGTTTTTGTTGTTTTGTTGTCTCTTGAAAACATGAACTAAATACTCTTTTTGCTAGGGTGATGATTTCTTGACTAATTGTATGACATATTGTGTGTTGTGTTTTGATCCTGCAGTTGAGCTATACAAAGAACCTCCTGGGTCACCTCAAGCTCAGCGCAAAGATGCACAGCTCCCCAGTCTTGCCAAACTGGAGAAGCAGCTGGCCATTGAGCAGCGTGTCAAGTCTGCCGCTGAGAATATGATCCACATGTACTCCAAGAGCAGGCAAGATCGCAACCGGCTCAGCGAAGCGCAACAGCTGCAGTCCGATTCCAGAACCAAAGTGGAGGTGCTCAAGATGAAGATAATGAAAATCAAGGCTGGGGCCAAAGGCCAGCAGTCTGCAGGAGACAAAGGGCTGGAGTCCTCGGGGAATGCCATTGAGAGTGGTGTGGGGTTGGACAGCCTTGTTAACAGCACCAACAGATCTAAAACTGGAGCATCCCAGACACCTGAAGGGCGCATCAACCTTCTTAAATACAGGATTGACGTGGAGACCAGGCTAATGAAAGGGGCAACCTCTATTATGATGGCTGCCAACCCTAATGACAAAAAGTCTGGTCAGACTGTAAGTTGTATGTGAGCGTTATGATAATTCTTTGTATTTGAGTATTTCCACTTTCTCTGTCTGAATTGACTTCCTAGGATATATCTTTACTGTCCTTTGTTTTTATTCTGCTTGAGATTTTCATCTAATTAGCTATTGATATCCAATGTTTTATAACAGAAAGTATAACCTTTTCATTACCTGTAGCTATTTCAGTTGTTTGTATATTTATTGTTGTAGTTTTTGTATTAACATTCAGTGTCCTGTGTCTAAGCAAGTTTGTATTCATAGCTCTAAGCTTGAACAGTTTGATTATAAGCTCCCATAAAAACTTTGTATGCTACAGTAATTTAAGAAATTTGAGGAGGAAGACGAATATCACATACATTTTAACATTGGCCTATTGACCTGGCTGCCTGTGGAAATTTAATTATTTTTATGCTTATCTTTTTCGTGTTCGCAGGCCCAAAAGAACAGAGCTGCATCCAGGCAGAAGTTGTGTTTGCTGGAGATGTCTTTACAAAACAGATTGAGGGAAAACCCCAGTATGGCATCCATCTATGGCGGAGAACAAAATGGAGGCGTGGCTCCTCCCATCACCACTTTGCCCCGCCCAGCCCAGCTCTCCGGAACATTTTACCTTAAGCTCTTGGGAGTGGAAGGGCTCATTGACCTCCACACCCTGCGTCAAGCCAACTTGGAAATGGATGTCAAGTCCCCGCCTCCCAGGACGTACTCTGCCAGCAGTATGTCTAAGAATAGCACCAGGAACTTTATGACTTTACCAAACCCACACAGAGACAAAAATAAAGATAGGGACAGAGGGGAGAACTTGACAGACGATGAGGTACCATCCAGGCAGGGACGCAGGGGCAGCAAGGCAAAGAAGAACAGCTTGTCAAAGCAGCACAGCCTGGATCATATCGATGATGTGGCCGGTAAGAATGAAGAATTTGTGTGTGTGCGCGTATCTTTTTTGATATAAACACTTTATGTGCATGATGAGTACTGAATTGGTATTTTTAGAGGTACCTAATGTGTGAGCCTGTTGCCCAATGAACTCAACTTGTATCTAGAGTTCTCAAGATGTCCACTCTTACCTGTCCTGGTCTAAGGCCTGTGCATTCTTAAATATCATTCTAGTGTAACTCTGTGTTTAACTTCAAATGTGTAATTGGACAGAGGGGAGAACATGACAGACGATGAGGTACCATCCAGGCAGGGACGCAGGGGCAGCAAGGCAAAGAAGAACAGCTTGTCAAAGCAGCACAGCCTGGATCATATCGATGATGTGGCCGGTAAGAATGAAGAATTTGTGTGAGTGATTGTGTGTGTACGCGTATCTTTTTTGAAAGATATAAACACTTTATGTGCATGATGAGTACTGAATTGGTATTTTTAGAGGTACCTAATGTGTGAACCTGTTGCCCAATGAACTCAACTTGTATCTAGAGTTCTCAAGATGTCCACTCTTACCTGTCCTGGTCTAAGGCCTGTGCATTCTTAAATATCATTCTAGTGTAACTCTGTGTTTAACTTCAAATGTGTAATTGACTTTAAGTAACTGTGTGTGGAGTACAGGAAGTAATTAGCTTCTGTGCACATTTTCGGCACTCTACAAGAGCTTATTTAGTATTATATAATTGGAAACTGCATGGCCGTTAGAAAGTAGTAGTAGTATGTACGCTGTATGTTTAAAATATATGCTAATTTGCATAGAATGTATTAATTAGTATACAATTAGCCAAAATTAGTCCGGGTCAGGGGTTAATGGGCTGTAATAGAGTTAGTGGATGGTAGTTCCTGTATATACTTGTAAGGAAGATCATGGGGCATTTCATGCATACCGCATGCTTGCAGTGAATTATTGCATTTCAAGTTATCTCCATCCAGCGGCATGCCTTGAAACCTTTTAAATACAATACACTTGTCAGGACTTACGATAAATTAAAATAATAAGGAGGAAAAAAATTGTGAAATGATATTATATAAACTATCAAACTTGCTTGAGTGTTAGTTGTCATAGCTCAGTGGTAGAACGCTTGTGTGTTTAAAATGTGGTCCTGAGTTTGATCCTGGTGACAGCCAAAAAAATTTTAATTCTGCACATATAGTTAGGAAAAAAAAATGCCTGTGAAAGAGAGAGAGAATACATCTAATATGTTTGGTTTATTTATTTGTTTGTTTGTTTATTATGTCATTTGAAAACCATGATTATATTCCTAAGTTAGAATATTTTCTGAATACTAGTAGTGCCTTGGGATCCAGAGGTGTTTGTGTCATCAAAGTATATACTTTACTTTTCGCCCTCTTCTTCTCTCTCAGCTTATGAGGTATCAGCAGTGATCACTCTGGACAACAAAGAGATCGAACAAACCAAGTGGGCGGTGCCTAGCAACACCACGTGGGACGTGGAATTCAAGCTGGATCTGCATCAGAACAGGGAGCTGGAGATCGGTGTGCTGGCCAGGGATGGTGACACGTCCATTCTGTGCGGCCTCGTCTACTTGAGGCTGGAGGATTACTTTGAGGCCAGCAACACAGCATTCTGCCTGCCGCTGGAACCTCAGGGCATCCTGGTCTTTGAAGCCACTTATGAAATACCCAGGACAGAGAGACGCCAGCCAAAGCTGAAGAGAGGGAGGAAGCTTTTCAAACGTAAGTGGCATCCGAGGTTTGTTTGTTAACCTTTATAGGATAAACATTTTTTTCTTTTGGTAAAATTATATCAACTGTGATTAGGTGTAGCTACAAGATGTGTCTTTGCAGATAAGGCATATGCAACAGTTAATCTGGAAGTGCATGGAATTAAATCATTGTTCACACCTTTTTGTGATACTTTGTCATGCGCAGGTGGAAAGGTTCTTCGGCACACTGAAGTTAATTTGGATATTTTTACATGGACTCGGCTCCTTGGCGGAGCTACAACCTCCGGGGGCTCCAATTCAGAGAGTGCTATTTCTCCCATGACAATGGGGAGTAGCCCGGAGGGGTTGAAGTCCAAGCAGACTCCGACACACGGCCCCAGTGGCAACGGAGAGACCAACAATGAGAGCCCCCCGATGTCCCCCCTGACCTTACACTCTGGGGAGAGTACCCCGAAGTCTCCCTTCACTCCTGGTAAAGATAGCTCCGCCCCCATGAACGGAGAGCTCCCTCCCCCAATCCCTATCAACGAAGATGATATGGTGACGGCACCCAAGAGCAATGACGTCATCATTCCTCCCCCTCAGGAGTTTTCGGAGTCAGGGGACGATTTGGGACGGAGGCGCAGTGAAGGTTCCCTTCCGTCGCCTGCAAGCACTGGGGGTCGGTATGGCGCCCCTCCCCCAGGTGATCAGGGAGCCTTTTTCACTCCACAGCCCAATGCTCGCAATCATGTTCCTTCTCCTCATCATCACCATCATCATCATCCACCACAACAGCCGCCGCCCCCTCAGCCACGCCATCAGCAGCACCATTCGAGCTCCCATCACAATCGAGATGTACATCACTCCTACGATCATTCCGGCCACGCCCACCAAGGAGTACCGGTGAGGATTGGTAACCGACTGTGTACTGTATAAGCTGTTTCTAGTGGCGGATGAATTGAGCAACATTTTCAATATGTTCAAACAGCTACTATAGACCAAATGCAAGATAATCTAATCAATTTAGAAGTGTAGGTGTTCCTGAAAGTTCATGGGTGTTGGTGTATGTGTGTGCGTGCATGTGTTGAAGCGTACATTGAAAGGTGATGTATTGTTTAAACAAAGAGAGTACCGTAACTGTTTCTCTTTCTTGGCTACTAGTTGTTTGTGAGCTAGCATTAGATGTGCCATAGTTTTCTAACCATACTTTTACAAGTCCTCCAATTGTGCTTGTGATTTGTCCAATGCCATGTTAACTATAAAACACTGCCTTTTGATGTTATATAAGATTATATAAGATTTTGTAGCTGCAACATGAATGGTTATTCAGAATACATGTAATCATAACTTCTTAAAAATCCACCCCCCCCCCCCCCCCCCATATAGTCTAAACATATTCACTTTCTATATTCTGTAGTTTGCATAAGAGGCATAAGAGTTATTTATTTATGAAACTAGATAAGGTCAGTTCTTCTTTCTTGTTAATGGATTACTTTGCTGGACATGTATTCAGACTTGTATTCTTTCTACCAATTATCACCTAATGGTTTTTTAATGGGGTTGAGAAGCTTGGGTCACGAACAATTCTCACACCCACTTAATTTATTGTATTTCGTGTTTCTCCACTCTTCCAGGGTGACAGAAATGTTATGGTTTCTCCTGCCAGGCCGTCAGTTCCTGCTCCTGTTAGAAATACCCAGGTAAGGGAAGGAAATATGGGGAGGGAGTCAACTTGCTCAGCTACTGTGCATTCTACTCAGCTATGTATAGCCTAAATATATGTTGTTATGAAGGAGGGATGCAACATTTTCCAATAATTTTGATTTTAATTTTTTTTTTTTTTTTTTTTTTTTTTTTTGACAGGGGACTTCTCACATCCAATCTCCATCCTATCCCGCTAATCCGGTGTCTCCTTCGCGGGGGGCCGTGGGTGGCTCCCATCAAAATCATCCTCAATCAAGTCACCCCCAACCTTCGTCCACCTCACACCCTAAAGCTGGTCGTAGGCAGTCAGCTGAACCAATCACGCCTCTGGCCCCCTTCTCGTCAAACTCCTACGTGCCTCCTCCGATCGTAGCATCCCACCTTAAGGGCATATCAGACTTTAAATTCATGGCTGTCTTGGGGCGTGGTCATTTTGGTAAAGTAAGTGCGATGATTTTAGATTTCATTTTTAGTAGATATTTAGAATTAACCGGCATATTTTATATATATAGGTTATTAGCCCCTAAGAGGTTCTGTTCCACTAACAACTCTATAGTATGGATATAATTTCACTGGACATGACAAACCAACTCCCCCCTCCCCCTTAAAATCTTAAAATTCAATTATCTCAACTTGATCTATCTGAAATTTCATTTTAATGAGTTACTAGTCAAGCCATGAGAATGGATTATCTGATAAAGCCATTAATTCATTGGTTTAGTACTTGCAAAAAATGCAATTTTTATTCATGCCATTTTACATTATGTTCTGTATGCTAGGATATTCTAAGTCACAATGCTTGTTCTATGCCAGGCATAGCCACTTACACATGTGGCGTTGGCCTACAGAACTGTGATACAATAAGCTTAAGAAAAGTGATGATATATTATTCTTGTTAAAACCTCACTGAAAGTGGTTGTTGCGTGATTTTATCTTAAAGTTTGTAAGTGCACGCCATGAAGGTCACGAGATGTTTTTTAGTGTTCACATGCAGTACTCTTGGGCTAGTTCAGTGCTGCTTAATTAGGCAGTCAACACAGGAAGTGTGTTCCACTATTGTGTAGGATTGACCTTATGTGGTAGATCTGATACATTAACAACTCTTTGTCTCTGTTTGGGCTCCTGCAGACCTATTCACCTGTACACTCTAACCCACCATCTCTTTCATAACATTTCAAGCAACACCACCTTACCTAATGACTTAGTTCTTATAACATTACCCCACACAAACACACACACATCTGTAACATTATGACTCCTATGTCAACACACTTGTTGTAAGGCCATTCATTGGTGGCCCATGCATCTCTCATATATTATATATTCTTCAGTTAGTTGCTGTATCATACTCATTTCTCATACTACTCCGGCTTGCTTCTTCCTACTTAATGAATAATTAGTATATCGATTCTGAACTGATCTATTTAGCATAGTTTCTAAGTAGCGGCATATTCAGGCTTTACAACCCTGAACAGAAGCAAACATTAAATACTACCCCCATTATTCAGTCTCATGAGGCGAAAGCTGCTTGATCCCAATCTATACCTTTTTTGTTTGTTTGTTTGAGGGACTTAGCATGTGTAGATTAAAAGAGTCTAATTATAGGGGGCAGCATTATAATGACATTTCCATTTCAGTTACTTTCATTATTACTTTTTCTTGTTCACGAGGACCTACCAAGTCTTCATATTTGAAGACTTGGTAGGTGCAACTTTAGTACTACTACTATTCCCAAACTGCACCTTGGTTCATCTTTACCTCTATACGGTTTGATCACCAATTGATAGGTTTTGCTGGCAGAAGATCGACACAACAAGGACCTAGTGGCAGTGAAGGTGCTGAAGAAGGGAGACATCATCTCTAGAGATGAGGTAGACAGTCTCATGTCTGAGAAGAGGATCTTTGAGACCGTGAACTCTATTCGCCACCCTTTCCTCGTCAACTTGCAGTGCTGCTTCCAAACTGACGTAAGTAAATAGAGATGATACTCTATCAGCAAGTTATTGTATGATAATAGCTAAATCAAGAGGAAAAAAAAACAGGACTATTGCTGGCTAGAGGTATGTGTGTGTGTGTGTGTGTGTATGTGTGTGTGTGTGTGTGTTTGGAGAGAGGGGATGAAAGGATGAAGAGCTTCATAAAGTTATTTGGGGAAACTTTCTGATTTCTCTCCATTCTTCTTGATGAGCCCAGTCAGGTTATTGTTTGTCGTTGATTACCGACAGATGATTCGTTCTGTGGTGTTCTTTACACCCGTGAGTTTATTTTTCCAGTTGTGTCTGCCTTTGAGATTGTTTTGGTTGCATTAGGGTGAAAGAATTCTTCGTACATATGTGGGGGGAATTTTACAGTGCTTCCTCATTTTTGCAGAATCATGTTTGCTTTGTGATGGAGTATGCTTGTGGCGGAGACTTGATGATGCATATCCACCAGGATGTCTTCAAGGAACGCAGAGCCTGGTACGAAGAATGTTTGTGCGTGTGCACTTGTGTTGGTGTCTGCATTCTGATGACATTTGGCACTTGATGTTCTGGAATTCTTTTGTATTGGGTGTTGCTCTTTACTATAAATAGTTGTGGACTTGTCCTGCCAGCTGTGTGGTCAATATTTGCAGTCTTACCCTTAATTAGAGGTTACTTATCTAGGAATTGGCCCAGACATCTTGCATTAGTCTGGAGGTTTGATTCAAGTGGTCCGTGTGTGTGTGTGTAGTTTCTATGCTGCCTGCGTCGTCCTGGGTCTTCAATATCTGCATGAGAAAGGCATTGTGTACAGGTAAGGTTAAAGTACATAGCAAACGATAGCATCAGTCCATAATACATGCACTGTAATCCCATTAGCACTTCTTAATTGAAACGATTGTTTATTGTGAATTCCAATATTATATTACCGTTTCGTTGTGCTTGATTTTATATTTGCCTTCGTCTCTGGTCACTCTGTAGGGACTTGAAACTGGACAATCTTCTTTTGGATCGAGATGGCTTCGTTAAGATTGCCGATTTTGGCCTATGCAAGGAAGGCATGTGGCACGGGACAAGGACAAGCACATTCTGCGGTACTCCGGAGTTCCTTGCCCCCGAGGTTCTCACCGATGTCTCGTACACGCGTGCCGTGGACTGGTGGGGACTGGGCGTGCTCATATACGAGATGCTGGTGGGAGAGGTGAGCCTGTGAGGGTCGTGTGTGAAAAGCTATGGTGGGTGGGTGGTGTTGAGGGTGGGAAGTTAATTGTAGTGTGAATACAAGACTGTATACGGAAAACTAATCTAGGAGGGGGAACAACAACTTATTAGATTTTGGAAGGGCAATGAGAGTAAAATGTAGACACTATTGTATAGAGATCCTTGCAGTTTATTGAAATGTGCGAAAGTATAGGCTTATTTCAAGCTGCATAGTCAAAATGTCACTAAAGGATTTAGAGGGAGTGAAAGCAATCTAGGGGGAGGGGGGTTACCCCCCCCCCTCCCTTAAATGAAGCCCTGTGAATATTTAAAGTATGTAATTTCCTTATACTAAACCATGTCTTATAACCAGTTTTAATTAATAATTCTACTTTTACTTCTTCTGGTTGATGTATGCACTTAAATACCCTTAATTTTGTCAGTGTTACCAAATAATTTGGATGTAGTGCTCCTGTCTGAGATTGGGCAGGCTGTTGGCCTGTATACTCCCACATGCATGTATCCCAGGCAAACTACTGGCAGCAGCGGGAGGCTTGCTAACAAGAGTCAGTTTGGTGGGAACTTGTATGGGGTGGTAATTGAATTTGAGGCCTCATGTTCCAGCTGTGGATGATCTTTCTCATGATGCTGTTTGGTGTTATTGTAGTCGCCTTTCCCTGGAGAAGATGAGGAAGAAGTGTTTGACTCCATTGTCAATGATGATGTACGCTATCCTCGCTTCCTCTCCACTGAATCCATCTCTATTATGAGAAAGGTGTGTGTGTGTGTGTGTGTGTGTGTGTGTGTGCAAGTATGGCTAAATAGTAATTTTTCTTGCATTATATATAGTACCCATTCCAATAGCTTTGTCTGTTTAATGTCACTCACTAATTGTGAATTAATGAAAGAAAAAAAGTAAGAAAAAACCAAAACAAAAAATCAGCACAGGATGTGATCAACGTATAAGCAAAGTATTGCCTAGATGTCAAGTCTACCACATCATTTTCTGACGTAGGTGTGAATGAGGTGAAACTGCCGCATAGATTTGTTGATATTACTTACCTGTTGAAAACATGTCACCCAAGATGTCCTTTTTTGTTTTGTTTTGTTTTTTTGTTTTGTTACCATAGTTGCTTCGTCGAAGCCCTGAGAAACGTTTGGGAGCTAGTGAGAGAGATGCTCATGACATCAGAAAGCAGCCATTCTTCAGGGTAAGTTCGTAAATTCATATACCAAGAAATACTATCTTGTTGTAGATTTTTTTGTGACCTGTGAATTTGTAATTCATTGGTTGCTCTTCGTGTATACAGTTGAAAATATTGTTTGTGTGTGTGTGTGTGTGTGTTTGTGCAGAGCATAGACTGGGAGAGACTGTACAGAAAAGAGCTCACCCCACCATTCAAGCCATCCTTGGTAAGTAGTTGTCAGCTCTTATAATTTTTCAATTATCTCGCGCGTGTGTGTGTGTGTGTGTTACAACTATAATTCAATTAACATGTAACAAAAGGAGTAGGTGGAATACAACATGTCAACCATTCATTCTAGGTTGTATATAAGTTTGTTGTTTGTTTGTGTGTACAGAGAAGTAAAACTGATATTAGTAATTTTGATGAGGAATTCACGCGTGAAGAGCCCATCCTGACTCCTCCCAAGAACAACCGGCCACTTCGCTCTAAAGACCAGGTATGTAAAATTAATACATCCTGACGTGGTCATGTTCCGATGACCTCCTCGTCCTTAGTGAGAAAGAGAGGGAGGTGAACCGAGATACTTAACACCTTGCTTTTCACTAATCAATTTGCAATTTGTTTAGCATTACAACTCTTTAGTACAAGAGTGAAAATTGAAAGTAAATAGAGCAAGCCCTGATTTTCATTTTAGTACAAGTGGTACGAATTTTGCCCCGCCCTCCCCTGTATATCCCAGTTTTATTTGCACATTTAAATTAACCACTGACTGATCACTTTTCACATTGCTGCAGAAATTATTTCGTGGTTTCGATTATTCTGCCAACTGGACATCTATATAAGTGCCGAGGAGAAGTGAGAAGATTTTATCAAAATAAAACTCAAATTTTTGGACTTAGTTATAATTTTTACTTTCATAAATCATGCACTGCATGCATGTCGTGAAATGTAATGTCATTGACTCAAACACTTTTTTCACTCTTAAATATTTTGGTATGAGTTTTTGGTCATGTGTTGGTTTAATTTTACATTTAAGTCCCACCCACCAACTATCATTCTAATGGACGCTACAAAGATCAAGATGTTGTCACACTTACATTGTTTTTTTTTGTTGTTGTTGTTTTTTGTTGTTTTTCTGTGCACTTCTTGCTTATGTGCAGCTTTTGTTGGTGCTATAATATTTCCTTTAGTTTGTTAACTATAGTATGTGATATTTATCATTTTGTTTGTTTGAATGCAACAAAGTGCAAGGTGGTTGAATTTTATATTCACTTACACAGTAACACTTGGATCAAACTTGGTAGAAACCTTGTACTTTAAGCTGATGATAGATCACCAAACATAGTGAAGCTATGTAATCCATTCAAGATTATAAGAAACAACCATCAAGATACACATATCCATAGTAAGAGCACAAAGTATGGTAAGGTGGAGAGAGATCTAAAAGCACAGTTTGATGCTATGTGTGGATTAAACCTAAGATGAAGTAAATAATGAGCTGCTAATCTCTTTTGTCCTGAGAACCAGCATATAGTTGAACCTCTGATAGTGGACTCCCTTACAAGTAAAAGTAAATGACCTATTTAGTGAACGTTCTGCATGACAACCTTTGATGTGAACTGAAAGTGTGGTCTTAAATTGTTCTCAGTTTGGAGGTGCTGCTATAATAACTAATCATTTGTATATCATAAACATTTGAACATTCCAAGTAAATTTAATTTGCATAATTATGTATATTAATTTCATAACCGTACACAGACCCAATGAACTGCTATACAATTAGTTTCACGGGAATGACTTGCAACAGTCCTTCACTATTGCTGTCAGTTCGTCGTGCACTATCAAATTTGCAGTCATATAGCCCAGAATTGCCGATCTGTACATTGTGGATTGTGAGGATCACTTTCAGCTTGCCACTTACTACTGCATTCTTTGGCAATGCAGAGTTTTTGAAATTCCACCCAGCTATGTTTTTTTCATTGCAGTAGAAGCGTACAGTGGAGCCCTGCAGAACTGTCAGCTCCCTTGGGAATACACTAGGAAAATCATCGTAATTGTCTAGATAGAGTTATATAATACAATTATAATATTATTTATTATTTAATTACACATAATGCATACATATAAGGTATAATAGTACTAAAATACTGTGGTATTCAGGATAAATAAAATCAGTGTGTGAGAAATGTTCGCAAGGCAAAGCCAAGTACAGTTTTCCATGCTATCATGTCATACTATAGCAATACTACATTCATACATAAATAAATGCACATGGATACATATAATATAGCTATATAAAGTTGCAAACCTATCCTCGTGGATGAAGTTTTCACCAATAATATGCTTTTTGCTAAGAAAAGAGTCTCTTCCATCGACCAAGTGTATATTGTGTATCTCTTTCCGTAACATATATACACACCTTCCATTAACTTATCGACATTAAAGAAATATATTGCGCGCTCGAAGACAATTATGTTTTTGTCTTGTGGTACATTTCCTCCATTGAAGCCCCACACAACTGGACGGTCGCTGTGACACAAGATAACACCTGTTTTCCCTACTTGCAGAATTTGCAATTTTGGTTCAACTTGAGAATTGTCTGGAAAAAAATGTATGAGTGGTTATTTAGAGAACAGAATATTGTAAAAGTTGAAATACAGCAACCAATGTTGTTGTTGTTGTTGTTGTTGTTGTTTTTGTTTTGTTTTTTCATTCTTAAAAATTACTCTAATTCTTTTTAATGTTGTGGCTTTGGGCACATTGCATTGGTGAATTCAATATTGGTTAATATTGAATGTTATAGGTGAAATTCCACCCAGATAATTAATAAATTATAATTATATTATAATACTTGTAGCACTGAGCACACGCGTGTGCCTGTGAAGTACAGTATGCAACAGCATAAAATAAATCTATTAGAAAGTAAGTTAGTTGAGAGAATTAGCCATAACCTATAATCAATTTTTTATTACATTCATTTGTACAATATAGGAATGACATTTCACTCTCACGCTTGTATTTTCACTTGCCTTTGGCTAGTGGAAGATACTCATGCTAGCTCATGAAGTATCTCCCCATATTATACGCTGACTTGTGCAATAAGTAATTTTCTCGTTCTTAAAGCCAATAATATTTTTAATTAAAACTTAACCCGGGTTGAGTTTTAATTAACAATATTGGTTGTAAGAACGAGAAAATTTGCTATTATTGTAATTATTTCAGCTGAGAATGACTGAATAAGTAATACGTCCAACTCACCATACACAACCAGTTCTGCTCGTGCCAAGTATTTCTGATAAAGATTGTCAACATAGCAAGTGTATAGTCCTGCATGCCACAGCTGCACTGAAGGAACCTCCAGTGTCCAGTTAGAGTGGGTATATGGATAAGTGACTCCTAAACCTCTCTTATTATGAACCCAAATAGGTGCAGTATCTGAACGACATGTAAATATTGCACGTCCACCAACTTCTTGCTCCATGTAGTCTGGCTGTATCTGTCTATTATCGAGGTCTATTTTAAAAGGACAACTACATTACAGCATAAGTTGCCACCCTGCTAGTATAACAGGTATGCTGATCTAATATACAATTATATGATAGAATTACAAACCGGTCTATAGTTATCTTGTGTAGCCAGACCCTTTACCTACTGCTAACTGCTAAGCTTGTGGTGGGTGAAAGGAAAGGATCAGGGAACATGAAATCTCTCGTGCAAAAAGGACGCTCAAATTCCAACACTATTGTGGCATATTCAGCAGCCCCATAGCTGTGTAGAAACACACTTAACTTAGATTAGCAAAGCTGGTAGATTAGATTGTCCACCACCATCTACATATCTATCGTTTTTACTCTAATGCCACACCCTACATACCAAACCACTGTATGTGTAGCGATTTGGTAAAGGGACTCTCTACGCACTCATACAGCGATCACTGTGCCCAGTTTTATAGCTATCTCCCGCACAGACGCCTGTTATATGCGTTTTTGTTTGTGTTAGAAATTCGGTGAAGATTATAGGGAGAATTTTTCGAAGACAGTTTTATTCTTACCTGCTACATACGCTGTCGCAAACGCTGTAAACTTAGTCCTATTAGCGTGCGTACCGACACACGAATACTCTCCACTGCTATATTCTGTTGCTTTAACCACATATCTCCAAGGTGGGCCATTCTTCGAAGATTTGAGAGAAGTGCCCTTTAATCTCCACAAAACAGATTTAACACTCAAACATTCCAAATGTATATACCTCCCCGTAGGTACCGCTTGAACTGGCGGAAAAATCCAGCCATACCTGTCTCGGGGCGCAACTGAAAAAATTGGAGATAGTATAGTCAAATAAAAGCTTAATTAAAAATAATAATGGTAAATTAAGTAAAATAATAATAATAAATTAAGTAATAATAATAATAATAATAATAATAATAATAATAACTAGTGGTGTGCTTGAGCACAAATGGCGAGCGAGCCTGATAGTTAGGTAACATAAAACTAAGTATTGTTACTATGTTTTAGCTTAGTTCATGCAAAAACTATAATAGCCGTTGTGACCTTTTATTTCAGCAAACAAATACAAAATCACTCTCTTACCTGATTAATGGTAACTTTTGTAGTATCAAACATCTGCCATTCTGATAATCTCAATTACCAGTAACTCTTGAACAAGCTCTCAGCTAGGATAAAAAAATAAATTAGTGTTATTATTTGTAATTTTAGCTCCGTAAAACGGCGAAGTTTTGAAATTAAGTCTGGAAAAGGGTGTTCAATGCCATAGTAACCGGTGGAATCAACTTTTTGTTTCTTGAAAAGCAAGCGTTTTCGCAGAAATTTTCTCACACTTTGGAGCTTTAAGTATAAAGTAAGGCTTGCTTAATGCTGTATTTTCAGAATAAACTTGGGTCAAGCCTAAAAAGTCGTGTTTTTTGGAGAAAAAAAGTTCCCCGCGCGCGCGTTTAATTACATACGTACGTCCAAACATATATACAAATAAATAAATAAATAAACAAACATCCCCGATTTTCAATTGTGTTACCCCTGTAAGTGTCTCGCTCGCTACGCTCGCTCGCCAATAATAATAATAATAATAATCAATAATAGTATAATAATAATACTAAATAAAATAACGCAACAACTTTTTTTCGCCTGGGTATGATAAATATACGATTATATTTACATAAAATACAAATGTTGCCCCAGCCCCTTCCCCCCCCCCCCCCCCCCCCCCCCCCCACACACACACACACACACACGCCACTGCAATGCATATATCTATATCGTGAACTAAACTAGATAGAAATTTGACTCATTTTTACCTGGAGGGAGATGGTATAGAACTAGGAAAGAGGCAAAAATAATTGGCACAAAATAATATTTCATTTTTTGCTAAACGCTTACACGCGAGAGGGGCGCTTGGTCTATTAACGTCCCAGACGGCGGGAATCCGTGTCGCCTAACGCTCTTGGCTTACCAGGACTAGGCAGTTAAACTACATGCTGATTATTTTGTTATGCTATTTTCTGCCAGGTAAATAAAAGTGTATAACAACCAACTAAGCTGTGTTTATACCAATGTGTAAGCTTAGTTCAATTATACCCAGTTTCACGAGGAGAACGGTATGGTAAAATTGTTCCTCCAGTCCAGGCGGTGCCAACTAGACAATTTTTTTTTCTGGAATGTTTGAGTGCCCATCGTCCATTATTAACATTGAAGGGAGTTGCTCTTTTTACGCCTAAAAAAGGAACCTATTGGAAGTACGAACTCAGAGCTTCTAGTGACACAAGTGGGGAATATGAGTGTTCAGGAACCTATGAAAATGGAACAACATTTGTTTCATTTGCCACCGTATTTGTAGCAGGTTCGTAGTACATAAGGCGATGCTTACCTCTCTTTAATAAAAAAAATACTGAAATGAGCAAATGCTGAATAGAATATTCTAATACATATTAGATATCACTCTGATAGTGTATCTCTTGTGCAATTTTATAATTGATCATGTATAACTAACTTTGGCCAATTCTGAAGGGTGATTAAGATATAAGCATGGCTAATGAATGCTATTACAAGAAATAGATGCAAATAATTGCTCTCTTTCTCCCTTCCTCCTTCTCTCCCTCTCTTTTTCTTTCCTCTCTCTGTTTTTCTTTCTTTCTATCTCTCTCCATTCTCTCTCTCTATTTCTCTCTCACACAAATTGTTGAAAATGACCAGTATTTATACCAGTAGAAATGTTTATATTCAGATTTAGATGATAAAAAGTTAGAGCCACATTACATTGAGCGAGATATTGGTGAGCAAGCCATATTTGTGTGTTCTTCACTCTTTGTGCCCATCTGGGTTCATAATAAGAGAGGTGTGGGAGGAGTCACTTATCCATACACTCACTCTGACTGGACACTGGAAGTACCTTCAGTGTATTTGCGGCATGCAGGAATTTACACTTGCTATGTCAGCAATATTTATCAGAAATACTTGGCACAAGCAGAACTGGCCGTGTTCGGTGAGTCAGTTCACATGAGAACAACAAGCTATTCAATGACTCAGTTGGAATCAGTTTTTCTCTGTTTCAACAGCTAATATGTAATGGAAATTGTATTACTGTTCTGATCCCAAGGGTGAAGCCTGTGGGTGAGGAGTGACTATTGGGTGATAATCTTGACATAGGCATGGGTTAATTATTTTATATTTGTCACATTTTCACTGGTAGCTAGCTAGAAATTATACAATGCCAGTGGGAAACTTATCTGGGAATAACATTTTTAATCCATGGCTATAAAAATCTGCATATTTGGTCCATCCTCCTTTATTATTGTATAGATAATTCTAAAATTCAGCCAAACTTTCAAATTGTACGAGAAGGAGAATCAGTCAATATTATCTGTTCCAGTTATAGTAGTTCAGTTACATGGACTTTTAATGGAAGACGATTAAGAAAACGTAAAAATATGCTTTCTCATAGTTACTCCCTGCAATTTTCTAATGCTGATAGATCTATGGAAGGAGTTTATGAATGTCGTGGAGAAAGCAGCACACAGTATTCATGGTCATCTGAAAGAGTCCCTTTGTTAGCTAAAAGCACTCTATTGGTGAAGACAATGACTCAATTCCAAACAGGTTTGTTAATGAGGACTTGCGTATAAAGGCATACACAATCCTTTTTCATTACATTTGTATCAGAAAGTATCCACTTCTACAATACTACTTGTGTTATGTATTACTCTGAACAAGTCAATTCCAAGATCAAAATCCCACAACAGGATGAATACAGGAATAAATCAGAGGTGATAGTTTATCCCAGGTACAAATATTCAACAAGTGTTAAATAAAAATACTGGCCCAGTGCAATCTTTGAGTGACTTATAGCATTTGTTGTTGTTGTTGTTGTTGTTGTTATCAATGTGTTGTTGCTGGATTCCTTGAGTAAAAAATGCTTTGCCTGCTTCTACTATGTGATGCCTATGGTGAGATATACCTGTACCGATACAGATAAAATATTTATATTGCTCTCGTTAGCACTGCTTAATTAAGCAAGTAATTGTAGGTACTTCGATACCTAACGTGTATATCCTAATAGATCACAATATGACAATACCAAAGGTATTCCCAAGGAGTCTGACAGCCGAAATTGGATCCTCAGTAGAATTTTACTGCGACAAACGCACCGTAGTGGGGTGGAGTTTCAACGACTCTGAGAGGTTACCAATGAATGCAGCAGTAAGAGGAAAGTTGAAGAGAACCCTAATTATCTTGGACGTCAACTTTCATAACTCTGGTTCCTACGTGTGTGAGTATGTGGATCGGATGATGATTGGACATAAGAGTACAGGACAACTGACAATCACTTGGTAGTCATTGCAAAGTTAGTCAGAGTCTAAGTTTGTTCAGTGCACCAAGCATTGAGTGTGTATCTGTTCTTTTGCAGGTTTCTAAGTCACATATAAACAACCCCCCCTCTATAGTAATAATAAAAATAATACATGTAATTATAATATCTCTTGTTGTAATTGTGGTTAATGCCATTATCTATGCTATATTGTCTTCAATCTGCAATCTATTATAACAATTTTTCTATTTTAAGCACAGATGTATCAGTTGGGTTAGTATCCCAATTTATTCGGGTCATAAGCCTGGATCACATGTACACCTTTTCCTGCTAGCAAAAGCAAAGGTGTGGCAGTGCAAGGGTGTGGCAGTACAAGGGTGTGGCAGTGCAAGGGTAGCTTTTGTCGATACTTTTATTTGATTATCAACATGTTAACTTTTGATAAAATGGGCCAAAAATTCTGGTGCCTAACTACTAGGATTGCCAATTTATGCCCAAAATATTTAATTTTTTTTTTTAATTCTAAAAATTGTTATTATTTCAAAAGAAATGTGTATTGACTCCATACATTTTCTTACCATTCTCTTGTTATTTCAATTAAAAATAGTGAAATAGTGAAATAGTGATGATTGCAGTAGCTCTATAAAGTTGGTATGTTATGAAATGAATGAGTAAAACTATCAGTTTCTCTTACTGTTATACTGAATTATTGGATATAGAGGATTCAATATAGTTGGCTAATCTTTCAGTTAAAACCTTGAATGTCACCTTCAAAATGTTCAATGAATGGAGAAACCATGCTCTGCTGCAGCTGAGGGAAAAAAATTCAATTATGAGACACCTAACCAGACATTTGGGGGGAAATATTGATTAAGGAATTAAAAATTTTTTTTAAATATGCTCAGCAGTAGATTGACTTTCTCTTCCCTTCAAATTTGTAGGTCGGTTGGTAATAATTTAATTTTTTGTCAATTAGGATGCAGTATGATAGTTGAGTTGCTCAAGAAGAGAGCTGTTTAGCATGCAGATGACTTACTGACTCTGAATTTGAGCCAACGGTGCTTCAAGTAAAAAATTCTCATTTTAGAAGTACAATAACTGTGTGCCATTAATTTTCTTGGATTATATACACTAATCATTCTCATTCTCCTTTTATTGCTATTTTTATTGTTTATTCTTCTAGAATGATTCCACTTTGCAATTTCATGCCAATTATTCCAGGGGGGAAAAATGCTTGCATAATCTGGCAGGGTATGCTGACTACATAAGTAGATACTAGCAGATGGTTTTCAATCTTCATACTTGGTGAACGAGGAGCTACTGACTGATGTATTTTTAACTGTGTAATGAAGCACTCAAATAACTTGTGTTAAAAAAATTTTCAAATAGCTATTTTTACTGTTTACATGACCACACCCTCAAAATAAATGCTACCATAGTTACTTGTAATTTGACATACCATCATCAAATCCCAAAACTCAATAAAGTTCAAACACAAACAAATTGCCTTAAAAATTGTGCATAAAAAGTGCATGTATGTTTTCGGTAAAGGGACATGAGGTTGAATTAAGTCTATGCTTTCTTCAGGTCATTAGGTTGTTTCACTGCCGGAATGACTCGTTTCTAAGTGACGCGCCTGCAGTAACGGTAACACAACACAAACAAATACCATTAATTGAAAGAATTCATAGTATGAACAAGTACAATCAAGTCATTCAGGTTTTGAAAAAAATAAAAAATACAAAATACATTGATACCTGGACAAAACAATAACAATACATAAATAGGGTTCGTGGGGTATCACAAAATGATAATGTTACTAAACTGCTTTTCCTTCAGGTTCGTCGTCGTCTTTATCCTCAGGCAGCTGGTTCACTATCATCGTCTCCTCCAGCATCTGCTTGCGTTTCAGATCAAGCCTCATCAAGAAGAAGGCCAGTAAGAAGAGAAGAGAGCTGAAGGCGTAGACCCCAGGAAATGTGATGAACAACGCCCACCTGTAGCTCGCCAGCTCCGAGAACGAGTGCTGGAAAGCCGACTTGAGAGGAGGCACGAGAAGGTTGAAGTTTCCCCCGATGATGGTAATGATGAATAGGTAAAGGGCAATTGCCGCTGTACGGATTTTCGTCGGGGCGAGGTCAACCACGATGGCCGTGGTGACTCCAATCCACATCTCTCCAATGACATTGGATGGAATGAGAGTGAGGAAGCACCACGGGTAAGGTAAGAACAGAGCTCCTGCAGCGAACGGAGCTGCCAGAACCTGCATAGAAACATAACCGTCTGTAAAGCACATGTCTTTAAAACATAACTTTGCCAGACAAGTAACAGAGGAAGACAAACGGGCCGATGTACTATATAAATGGGGCGATATAACATGCATTATATTTCAATTTCCTGTGAAACTGTGTACACATAACTGATTGACTTATTACTATTACTGGACTGTCTAATTACACCAGTAAGAAACTTCTACAGTAACAATGAGATACATCTTAATGCTGGTGAGTCGCTTCATTAAGCCAAGCCTAGCTTTCTTCAGCAGCAAATTTTACCTATTGCGTGCAACATCGACTTCTAGTCCTACACTCAATATAATATTTAGAATTAAAACTATCCCATTCTCTCATTAAATGAATTCCAGTTTTTACTAACAACAGAGATGTCAACTGGTGATGAACCAAAGCATTCACTTTAGAGTGTCACAATGGGTTATCAGCATACAAGATATTTCACTGGGGATGGGAAACACTGCTGTACTTAGCCACACCCATTTAAAAACTCACATTACTCTGATGCACACGAGTGTCTTCTTCACACTGATCAGTGTTCGGCCACATGCATGATTTACTACTCATAGAATTCAACTTTAGCTATTGTACAATGCTGTTGAAGGGGGAGGGGGAATCTCAGGGTGCCCCTACCTCTGTGTGATACCCTAAGATTACTGATACGACCTCGTCAGCAATATATAAAGTAGCTTTACTCATGGGGTGCTTATGTATTGTATACATACTTTATTTTCAGCACACATCCACCCACCGACACACACATACCTGGCTGACGATGAGCACCCATATACGCATGTACGGACCACGCCCCTTCACCAGCACGTCCGATATGATCCCGCCCACCACCGCTCCTATAGAGCCGGCCACCAGCGGTATCCAGGACATGAAGCGGTTGATTTGGTCTCCAGTGAAACCTCTCTTCTTGAAGAACAGCTCGGTGTTGTATGCCCACACGTAACCACCAGCGTTCCTGATGCCACCAGCCAAGCACAGCATGAGCATGCCCGGGAGGATGAAGGTGAGAACGAGCGTGAGGATGCGTTTCCTTAGAGGCAGTTTCACTTCGTCTACTTTGCTGGCCACATCACTCTTCTTGCGCTTTGGCTCTCTGACAGTGATCAAGATGATGGGGGCAGCTGCCAGACCTGCAGGAAGGGAAGAAGATGGATGCTGTAAAGTACATTTCCCTTTACACTGTGTGTGTGTGTGTGTGTGTGTAAAAAAAAAAAAAAAAGGGGGGGGGGGGGGGGGGGGGGGAACTGACTACATAATTAAGAGTAAGGTGTCATAGCTAAAGTGGAACTTATTCAGGCTAACCAGCCACCTGATTATAGTAACCTCTGCTAAAAAAATACGAGTGCAATATCTGCTGTTGCTAGAAGTAGTATTTGTAATTGATTGTTTTTTTTTGTATTATCCACTGATGACAACATCTGTACAGGAGTCGAAATGTCCCTAGTGTAAACTAAACATCTTCAGATCAAATAAAATTGTTGTCTGACCACTAACAGGACTGCAATGTCAAAACAGAACTACTGTAATTCTACATTGACAATATGAAGTCATACACAACTAAGACTTCCATATTGACACAAATGCTATTCGGAAACAGGTTTCAAGGGAAGCCACCACTCCTTCAAACTTAATGAAGACATTTTTTCACACTTTCAGAAGGTCTCTAAAACCGACCAAAAGCAAGAACAGTGCAACAGTATATTACCACAACTCTTTTACCGAACTGGTATTTTAACAGAGCTACCATGTCCCTGCACATTCATCTAGACTTCACTTGTAGGTAATAAGTATTGAGCAAGCATTCCAAATAATGCCCATCACCCAATCAGTCGAACGGTTATGCAATAAACTTACCCACTATTCCGCTCAGGTAGAACACCCATCGCCATGACAACACCTTCTCGATCCCATTGCCGATGGCAAAGGCCAGACTGTAGCCGATGTAGATACCCCAGTAGTAGATGCTAATAGCCGTACCACGGAACCGAGCAGGAAAATAGTCCCCGATAATAGACACAGCAAACGGACTGCATCCAGCAGCTCTGTAAGGCGACAGAGACACAAACAAGGAAAGTAAATGTATTCTCTCTTTTTCACAGGCTTTTTAAACAATACAGAATTAAAAATATTTGGTCGCCATCAGGAATCGAACGTGTGTGTGTGTACATGCATACATGAGTAATACATGGTGTGTATATGTGTGAGTAAGCGTGAAATGCAATGTCCGAGATCGTCGAATTTTTAACTGAAAATAGAGCTGGGCGATATTGGATAATCACAGGCGATACGATACTTACCTACATTATTGCGATAAAGCGATATATCACGATATTTCATAAATAATATTTAACAAAGTAAATTTTATCTAAACTGAGCTTGCCGTGTTCATCAGCTTCCAGTCCAAAGTTAGTCCTCCGGGGTAAGACTGTGTTGCTTCCTTAAGCCAGAATTTGAACTCGCAGCCACTGCTAGCTACTTAAAAAACTTTGCTAGTACCGCGTTACGGCCATGTTTATAAACAACGAAACGGCTGTTCCTTTAATCTGTCATGCACGTGAAGTTCCCGCATTAATTTAACGATCCGTACCAACGGTTTTCTGAGAAAACGATAATACCGTGCAAATGCAATTGAAATATCGCTTCGCGATGTCGGGTTTTTATCGCGGTGCAACGATAATACCGGTATATCGCCCAGCTCTAACTGAAAACAAGATCACCTGTTGCCAATGACCACAAACCAGGTCTACAGGTTCTAAACAAGCACCATACAGCTTTCACTACCCACGTGCAAATGTTGTATGCAGTAAAGAATGGCAGCTGTGGACCACAACCCATAGATATGTGCATTGGTATAATTTAATGTGGTTTCTCACCTTACCAAAATAAAAGTACTACACACTGACAAAAAATAAAGAGAGAGAAGTATTAAAGCACGCTTTACACGGCCCCACAAATCTTAACCAGTGTTTTCCACTTTTTCTGATACATCCATCACACACCTTTAAGTAACCTCCGCCCCGCCCTTCCCGAAAGTGGGATATATTTTGATTGATATCAAATTTAGGTCAAACCTTAACTGTATAATGAACTTAGAATTAATCTTCTAATTTATAATAACAACCCAATAAAGTGTCTGAATTGTACGTCCATCACGCCAGAATTACCCATCAGCTACTGGTAAACTTGAATCAGCCTTGCTCACCCAATAGCCAGCAGAGCTCTTAGCAAGACAAGGTGCCAGAATTCCCGGGCAAATCCCGTCACGAGAGTGATGGCACTCCAGAAGAAGAGCGAGATGACAAGCCAGATGATCCTCTTCCCGTAGTCCGCCAAGAACCCGGTAAAGAACCCAGCTAGCGGATATAGATTGTTGAAGACTGGGCCCGCCACGATCTGATACAGGAGACCACTCCCATCGTGGTTGTACTCGCAGATGAAGTACGTGTCGTTGCCATAAGTGACATCACTTGGGAGCTCGACATCCACCAGTAGACACAGGGTCTCATTGTGTCTAACACACAAACATATAAACACATGGCAAATAAAAGAGATCGGTGTAGCAATAAAATATCATATAAGTGGGTGTGGCATGTAAATGAAAGTGGGTGTGACAATGTACAGGATCAGTGCAATGATCTTACTGTACTATGACATACACTGATGAGTACATTAATGTGCACCTGTGTCCAATCCACAACTCTCCTAGACCTATGTGATTTTCTTGGAGAATATTACAATTGACACAGCTATTCCCAAACTGGCAGGATCGGTGGCACGGGCCATTCATCTAATTGGGGCAGCATTCACTATAGGCCACACACTCAAAAAATAATTAAAATTATAGTAATAATAATAATAGAAAAATAATAATAGCAAGTAAGGTAAAGGGTTTGCATTAGCAGACTTTATCACAGCACATCAGGCAACCATACATAGTACTGGAAGCCTCACACACATACACCATGTCCCATACTTCCAGCCTAAACAGTGTGATTAGCACATGAACTGAAGCAGCCAACCATCACTATGACATAACTATTCCACACATCATGCCTGCACAGCTTATCAACCCAGAGCTGCATGCACACTGTGGGCCTACTCCTAAACCAGACCAGTTCCTGGGTCACCATTGTACTGCAAAATAAGCTTCTGTGATCTATATTTAGATATATAGAGTACACATTACTATTCCACTCCAATTACTTGCTAATGAAGAATAATAGCACGGCTATTAATAATGCCATCTTTGCACTACACATACCATTTCAAATTTTAAATCGAAGCAAATATGATACATATGCTTATCAACATAACAAAATAGTTTCCACCACATCATTTCTTCCCAATTAACAGCTCAAGATATTTATTTACCGGCTACAAACTCATTCCCAGTTCATTTTTCTAACTTTTTCTATTAAAAATTCAACACTGAGTATACCCTATAATATGGCTTGATGGGATAAAATTCAATTGGAGACCAATACCAAGAAAATTAACAGGAAAATTCAATATCAAAGCAAAAACAAAGTGATTAGTAACTTGCTGAAATATATCCCAATTTTATTCAACTCATTTAAAAATAACTAAACAAAAATCCTGTTGTGATACTTGTTAACTTTAACGATCCCTCTGCCTGCCGGTAGAGGTTGGCCAGGATTCATTTTACCCGTGCATCAATTGAAATGTAACTGCAAAGCTCTATACAATGCTTCCTAGCAACTACTTTGTTGTTTACACTAAGTCTACCAAATACTACATCATCTGCTTACTTCACATCATCTGCAGTGCAGTTTTTGAAGTAGTCGGTGAGGTTGTTGTTCTTCATGGCTGTGATGAAGCTGTCAGGTAGACTCTTGTTCTGCATGCAGGATTCGTCCCCGTAGTGTAGGTCATAGCCAGCTGAGGTGGTAACAATAGGCAGTGTGTACCTGTCCAGCTGATTCAACAAGTAAGCCACCAACAGGGCGAACAGGACGTACATGGCGTAAAAGCTGGAGCCCATTACCATATTGATCAGGCCGTAGCCTGGAATCTTGGAACGGTTGTCGTACAAGTAACCGAAGAAAGCATTGCTCGGGCGCCCTTTCTCCTCTACTGTGTAACCTTCTTGTACGGACTTAGGAGAATCGTAATATGCAGGTGGAGCTGGGTCTTCTTCGTCTTCTTGCAACAATTTCTTTTTCTCTGAACGCTCCGCCATTTTATCACCTTCCCTCAAGATTCACCACACAACACACTGTACTACTCTAAGTTAAATAATTTCTTCTTTAATTAAGTTGACCTCCACTTGTCCCGTGACTAGGTAATGAATATCATTAGAAACACCTGGCATGATGGGCATCACCGGCGGGGCGGTGGTTGGTGTGCGTGGTGGTGGTGCACCACGATGATGCCGTCTTCTTCCGTTTACACAGTGCGCATGCGTATGTTAATGAAAGATTTTTTTTTTATTTCTTGTGGTTTTTTTAATTGTCTTATTTTTATTGGTTTAAAGAAAAACAAAAACAAATTGTCTTATTTTTATTGGTTTAAAGAAAAAAACAAAAAAAAAACAAAAAACAACAACAACAACAACAGAATGATGAGCGAGCATAGGCCGGCAACTTTGCGCTAGGAGACGTTCCAGTTGGACTGCGACCCACTGATTTCTGCTAGTTTGCATTTAGCTTCCAGGGGCGGATCCAGTGCTAACAGGTGCAATATGTATTTAGGTCAAAACTTATGAAATATGACTTGGGAATTCATGAGTGAAGAGCAGAAGTTAGCATGCAGTTGTCCTGGAAACTGTATTGCCTGCATTGATACATTCGTCCTTACAACATCTGGTTGGGAAAGGGGGGGGGGGGGGGGGGTCTACTTATTTCTTGCCCAGTTTCCTTCAATTTCTATAGCTGGTTTATTAGGCATAGTCTATAGGAAACATCTTGAGTCTATCGCTAAGTATTTACAGGTGTGCCACAGGCAAATCAGATGAGTCTGGTATCAAATGAATTAAAAAATTTGTTGTGTGTACAAAGCTCAATGAACAATGCTAGTAATAACCAAGGGAAAATACTGCTCCAGCAAAAACTTGTTTACTTTATTGCCTACCTAATACATTTTCTTCCACAGGGAGCAGGGAATTAGGAGTCACTTTTGCATTTTTGTTTTTATAATACACGAAGGTGTTAAGTTTTTAATTATACATACATCTGATTAAAAATTAAGTAGAGTTGAGTTTTTAATAATAAAAATTCCGGGAGAGAAGTCCGCCGATCCCGAGTGCGCGAAGCCGAGTGAGTGGGCTGTAATTCTTGACGCATTGCAAACCTGTTCACCTCGCTCGTTAACACTGACACTAAAAGTGTGATAAGATTGCCATTTAAAGTCGTAGTTTTCTTTCAACGTGCGGGACAGACTAAGGCTATGGCACTGAAATGGAAGTACGAGATGAGGCAGCAGTCGAATGGAACCACAGGAGACAGCTTGCTACCCGGTAGTATTCCTCTAACACCACTCGAGAACAGTACCAACGCCTTCCTTCACGGCGTACGAAAAACTTGCCGGGATTTCTTCGGAGAAGAAACCATCTCAAACCCTCCAGACAAAAGAGCTCGCTTTTCCATTTTGCATCCTTCAGATGTAAAAGAAGACTTCGAGTCCTTTTCCTGTTTCTCCACTGAGACTGAAAAAAGTACACGAGTGCTACGGCGGGAGCCTACGGACGTTTTTGTTAATAGCGCAAGGCCAGAAAATGTCGAAATGGAGACTCCAGCACACATAAGAAAAGGAAGAAGTTTAGATAACTGGAATAATGAAGTCATCCAGAACACAGCAGCTCTGAGAAAGCTTACGGCCGCTTCAGCAATCCCTTTGGACAATCGATTCCCCCGACGTACCTTCAGAGCGCGTAGGTATAGCTGTGTCGAGAGGTTCCAGATTTACGATAACAGTTGTATGGATTTGGTGGATGAAGAGGATATAGAAACAGATCAAATGGACATTTAAGCCTTTTTTCATTTAATTACCTTGATTTAGCTACTTTTAAGTTCGTTTTATCCCTAATACATGTATTTCAGCAAAACATGCTCATACTAATGAAAGTAAAATATAATTTCATCCTGTAAATGTGTTTAACTGATCTAAAATTTTAGCATAGTAAGAACATGGAAAGTGGAACTTATGACTGGATATATAAACATATTTGCCTTTTCATTCAAAAGAAACTGGCAAGTATTTCGAGTGAGGGGTGGTAGAAATTGGGAGCACAATGTACAACCTGGCACATTACATATTAAAAAGCTCTTTTAGCTTTATTTAATGAAAATATAACGGTCATATTAATGAAGCTAATAAATAGTTTAAAGTTATTGGATAAGTTAATGGACTACCCACATCTGTTTTGATTTTGATCTTTCTCAGGTGAAAATATACTGAAATGGCTGAGTGATGTAGTATATATGAGACAGAATAGAGCTGTTATAATGACTGAATGAAAGTGTTGATGTTAGAGTCTTCTATTGATGCTATTAAGCTGTTAATAGATATCTGAATGTGCCAGACTAGGGGAATGAGGAATGCAAGAGTAAAATGAGTGAATAAACAAGTAAAATAACTAAATACATGCAAATAAATAATTAAGTCTGTAAAAAGTAAGTAAAAAAAAAAAAAAAAAAAAAAGTAGCTAATGTCTGTCAGTGAGATTTGGTCATTTTATCTTTATACACAAGTATCATATCAATATTGGGCATAATAAAAGACTCAGTTTTAATAGGACCATCAATTCTTATTTTCTTTCAAGGATCCAAGACATCTAATATGCAACATAACAGCTGTAATTATCAATTAAGCTCTGTAATCAGTACAGGTATTGTAATACCCTAGTATTTTATAGGTTTTGCAATTCAAATTCAATTCACGAGCCAATAGCTACTGCAATTCAATGTATAAATCTGCATGCTGGAGGTAATACATTTTGGGAGGCCAGTACCCCCTGGCTCTCCCACTTCCATCATCCCTGGTGTTCATTTATCTACAACTAAAATTAGCTAGGTTGTTCATTTTCATTCTCAAAATGACTGAATAATACATGACTACTCAATATTGAATCATACTGACATGGCCAATTTGTCATGCAAGCAATACTTGGATGCAGCTAGTGTAATCTATGTAGCTAGCTATTAGGGAGAAGGAAACAAAGAAAAAGAAAGAAAATAAATAGATGGCATAGGAGAAAGTAAAAGTATACTTCATCAGTCACAATTAATGTTGTTTTAGTTAATTAAAACTAAAACCCAAACCCCTTAATTTTGGAGTATTTTACTTTTAGTAAGAATAACTAAAACTAAGCTGTAGAGAACATGAAAAAACTAAAACTAAATATTTTAAAAGACAGTAATTTCGATAATAACTAAAACTACCAGCAGAGGAGATGACAAACTAAGCAATTTTTATTATAAACAATTCACTTTGAATTATGTCATAAATGGAGATATAAATTACCATCAAGTAATTATTCTCTAAACTATATAAAAAATTTTTTATTTATAATACCTATGATTTCATAGAAATGAGCTATTTAAAAAAAACTACCTGTACTTTCTCGGGTGCACTAGATGTCCAGATGGTCATTCACCTTTTACCTAACCAGTATGCGTGACAGTCCTTGGTTGTGATTTGGTTGTGATTCCACTTGGACATCCTTTACCAAAACGTACTTGTCCTTGGTGGCATTTCACTGTCATTGATGTGAAACTGTGCACTGTACTATATCTCATTCTCTCCTGACTATATGTATGTGTGTATGTATGTACACACACACACACACACACACACAACAGTATACTGGTAAGCTCATGTCCAGAATCTATCATACATCTCGTGCACAGAGTTGAAGGAGGGAGATGTTACTCTATCTGGCTGGCACTTCCACCTCAACTCGTTACCATCTGAAACTATGACAAAATTTGCGTTGCTGCTGAAAATTCGAGTTGACAAAGAACTGACATGAATACAGAGGTCAACAAACTAGTTTTTCTGCACATTGTACACTCGATTTATGATTTCATAATGGTTATGTCAATGGACACTTCTCAGGCAGTGAGACCTTTGGAAAATCTGTGATTGAAATAGTTCAAATGTTACCATCTTATCAGTACCTCATACAGTCGGAATTCACTGCATACAATGTCATGAATTTCTTACTAGTATAACACAAATCTCTCACAATACTTCCTCCTCTCTCGTCTCAGCTACCCAGTTCTATAATAATGCTAATATTATTTTCTGTGAGTGAGTCAATCAGCAAAGCATCATGATATATAAAATGCTGAATAAAAGAGCTTGGATGAAAATACTCACAAAAATATACAATATATTTCCCTGCATTGAAATATAAAAATAAAATAAATAAGCAAGATATTTCTAGAGAGATTTTGAAAAGTTTAGCCTGATGTCAACCTCAGTATCCATGTGAACTTGCTCCTCTGTGTTTTCTGCTCCCCACCAGCCATTTCTGCTCTGCTGATGCAAGAAACCCTCCATACAACTGTGCCTCGAGGGGACGCCCAAAAGATCCACGCCGCCACTACCCCCGAACAAGTTGCCTCCAGGAGGTCGGTGTGGTCTGAGAAGCGCTGACGGAGATACAGCCATGCTATTGTTACTGAGCGGCAGGTTGGCGATGCCCGGGCCGCTACCGGTCGAAGCATCCGTCTCCATTTTTTCGCCGTCCTCAAGATTGAAACCCATGCTGTTCTCCATGTTGTGTTGATGCAACGGATTCCCACTCGCGTTGACAGATGAATATTCACTTCTGGTTTTATGGTTGCTGAACGAGGGTATGTTCGGGACGTCTAGAGGCGGGGCTGGGCGAGAATCCCCGTTGAATACATATGGCTGTAGCCTGGAGTGAGATAAAATGGAGAAGTGATCGCCTCCGCATGGCTTCTTCTCTGAAGGCCACACCCCTTCAGGCTTCCTGTCCACCAGCACCCAATCATTCTCTCCACTACCTGTGCTTGAATAACTGTAGTCAAAGGAAAACTGAAGAGGGTCATTTTCGGACTCCTCCGGGTTTTTCCGCTTTACAGATATCTTTCGCCTTCTCTGGCTCGGATCAAGGTTTGTTTCTGATGAAGACGCCCTGTCAGAATGTGGTGGTGGTGGTGGTAACGTCTTTTGGAGTGAAGCCGTATCTAAAGTGCGTGACCGTCCAGGGCGGACTGCAGGTAGTTGAGTCGTCTCAAAGCTGAGCGGGAGGTGAGGGTGTGTCGCGTGTAGGTCAAAACTTCGACTCATAGCATTTTGGAGATGGTCTTCATTGTAGTACGACGGAGAGAACGGGTCTCGCATGACTGCCACGCCCTCATCTACCCTGGGAACCATGACTTGTGGCTTGGAAAGCAGCATAGAGTCAGGTGACAAGTGTGAAGACAGGGGTCTACCAATATTTTGGGCATCTTTACCAACGTGCACTCTGGTTTTGAATTCGTACCCGCCAGCTGCCCCACCCTCAAAACTGGCGTCGCCATAGCTCCCAAAGCCACTGCTAGTGAACGAGTTTTCCCCGCACGATGCAGAAGAAATGGTGGTGTGGTTCTCCAGACTGAGGAAGTTATTGGCACAACAGACTCGTTTCCTGGGTGAACAAGAGATATCATCTTCTTCATAAAGGTCAGAGTCCTGAAAGAGACAAGAGTGAGCTTTCCGCCGCGTTGTGTAATTGTCATTCCCTCCTCCCATCTTGTCGTCATCACAGTCAAAAGAGAATGAATTTCTCCGTAAATCTAATCCAATTCCATCAAATTTGCTGGCGGGGATTTCAAATATGTTGCCGAGGCCACGGGGTTGCATCTCCGGACTGGGAGGCGGGGCCCGAGGAAACGAGGCTGACGTAGAGTCTTCCACTGGCTGTGATATCACATCAGGATAGTAGACTTCAGCCATTGCCATAACACATCCACAAAGTCAGTCTTCTTAGCTACCACCTGAATAAAGAAGAGAGTGGAAGACAGAGAAATGAAGCGATGTGTGAGCTGAGCAATAATTATGTCAACCAAATAAAGACAGAATGCTAGCATATAGGGAGTGAGGATCTAGTAACACAACATCTTTAGCTATAAGGAGTGTAAGAAAAGGAGGGAGTATGGAGACCTTTACCCAAATAAGGTAGTTCACTATTACGTAGATATAGATCTAATATCTCACTACTAAGTATTGGCAAGTGTTGCCGCATAGAACTCACTACACTTAGAAGCCTTGGACCAGCGGAAGCAAACTGCTGAGCTGGTCGTACTAATAACCCATAATAACCAACCTAAAGCCTAAAGCCATACTGAAGGGGATACACTCAGCTAACTAAACCAGTAGTAGGCCACAAAGATGAACCAATTTATCAGATGTGAGAGGGAAGGAAGGAAAGAGGATGCCATCAGTAAGATCCCCCTGACAATCTAGAAATCTCTGGTAAAAACTACTTCATATTTCCTGTTCCCAAGGACATGATGTGGTATCCTTGACACACTTTGTGTGTGCTGTTACCATACTTCACATCACTTAAGCCAGTTGCCAGGCAACAGGGCAACTAATATTAAATTTAGCCAGGACCCTGAATTGTGGGAAACACAAGCATTCGAAATAACATCCACACACACCTTGGTGAAATTTATATCCAAATAACTAGTGTTTGCTTCAGCACACATAAACGGCAGAGAAAGTTAGCTTTAAATGAATAAAGATTAAACAAATAAAAGTTTCTTTAGGAACTAACACATGAACAGATATATAATAAAATTGTCTCAGAAACCACACCCACAACATGTGTATTCCTTTCATAATAAGCCACACGTATGTCCACATATAAAATCTAAGCAGCTCCTGTATTTAATAAAATAATGACAGAGTGTAAGGAGTTAAATCTAAGCAGCTCCTGTATTTAATAACATGCAACAAAAGCAAGTTTTACCACTTCCTGACTCCCAACTCCGACAGGACAGTACACTATAGCAACTGGCGACAACTAAAAAAAACAAAGAGAGAGGGAAAAAAAGAAAAAAAGAACAACAACAACAACAAAAACAACAAAAAACAACAACTTAGGGCATCATTTTTCCTAGCTAATTGAATGTCTTGGAGATCAGAAGGTGAGCTCTTCAACTGAGTATTCCTTTAATCATGGAGAGGGAAAAAGCAGGTGTTAGCCAATTCACATCCACATATTTCAGAATAATCTGGGATATGTTTCCACTTAACTCCGTTATCAGTGTGTTGTCTTGGCAACCATGTGTGGGTGATGGACGCATGGCTGGCTGTGTCATGTACTGTCACAAATATATAGATGGGTGGGCATGAACAGGTGGGTGTGGCTGGGGGGGGGGGGGGGAGAAAGTTCATGAGCTAGAAAGGTACCACCTAATGGTGTCACAAATACTGCAATGCAACCAGAAAAGGCAAAAAAGTCAACACCTCAATTTCAATGCCACTGTACTAAAAAGAAATATCAGTGGTGGCAATGAATGAGGGGAATTCTGTGTGAAACTGGAATAATGCACACACACACACACACGAAAGGGCCTGGCAGCCATTCATGCTATTTGAATTTGTATATAATAAAAAAAAAAAGGGCATTCAGACCAAGTTATTTGAAAGAGAGTTATTGATGCAGCCAATAGTTAATAGATCCACTAAAGTTTCACAAACTTATTGACATCTTAACATGAGACACAAAAGAGAGTAATCTAGGGGGGTGAAACCTAGAGAGAGAGAGAGAGAGAGAGAGAGAGAAAGATGATTAAAATTTAAAATAGCTAAGGCAGAGAAAGGTGAAAATAAAATAAAATAAAATAAAAGGTACAATGAAATATGTATTTTTTGCACCACTCCTCTGAAGCTATTTCCAGCCCAACAACCACCAGCACCCACCTAGGTCTACTGGACAAGAAGCCTAGTAACCACCTAATCAATACTTTGTCACCACCATACACCATAGGCAGTGAGTGAGTGAGACATCTAGGAAAAGGGTCTGGAAACTCTGGCTTTATAGAAACCCCACCCACACAGCACGCTGCTGTTCCTCACATTGCTCATGCTTCTTAATTACGCATGCACTAAGCATTTCTACAATCGCATATGCCTGTGTTAATCCACAAAATAAAGCTAGGTTTTTTTAAGGTCAAATATTGAAAGTAATTAACGTTCCACGGGTACACCGCACAACCTCAAATAAAAACCCACGGCTCTGCCTGAGGTCGGGGGGGGGGGGGGGGGGGGGGGGGGTATCCAACGAGAGTCTTTCCTTTCCTGAGATTGAAAAGAAGATATCCAATGTTTGAGAGAATAAGTTCAGGAGATCACTTTGATTCTTTACACGTGACACCTGGCACGCGCTACAGCCAGAGGGTGTGGGTATATATAATAATATTATATGAAGTTTGGATCCAATAATTATCTTATCCAGTTCCATTCCCAGACAACCTCGCTGCTACCAAAGGTTTCCTTTTTACAACTGGAAAAAAAAAGTCCTGGGAAACTGGTTAACCAATTATACAAATTCTTGTACAGTCACCACGGCAACCAGCACAGCACAGGGAACATTTCCTACAAGCAGCCAGAGAAGGTGCCGGAAAAGGAAAAATTACTACAGACAGCATCAGCAGCTTTCTGAACTTCCAAATACAGAACATCTTCTATCAATTGTTAAATGAATTAAAATGACTAAGAGACTATATGAACTGAATGGGTTATCTCAGAACCTCTGGCCTTTTCTTTTCTTTACATCATCTAAAGAAGTTAAAAATGCACCAGTGAGGTGTCAATATGTGGTGGTACCTACTCCTTCAACAACAACCAAAGAAACCTTTCACCACTTCCAGAAAATCCAATTAGTCAATCAAGACGACTCCATCTTAGGCAACTTAATACTGCATTGACAAGGTATTGGTAGAAGATAGTGGCTGGCCCAAGATTGAGTTGTGATAGCAACAGCAATGAAAACTTCAGTAAATACTACATACAGGAGGCAAGAGTTCCTGGAAATACACAGCAAGTTTGGAAAGAATTTACACACACACTTTCAATAAGATAGACTGGATACTCTGAGCTATGCTAACACCAAGTAAACTTTCTTTCTTTATCACGATCATTAAAACTGTGGAGACCTGAAATCACAAGGATGTCAATGGCTTCCTAGTAGTGGGGCACTCATGCAATACCAATAAACTACAGCATCTAACACCTTCTTCACCCTCATCTATGCACTCTGACCAGGAGTCTTAGGATATTAATATAATGAACCTTAACCTCAGCACACTCTTAAAGGATATTAATATCATGAACCTTAACCTCAGCACACTCTTAAAGGATATTAATATCATGAACCTTAACCTCAGCACACTAAAGCCCTCCTCACCAGTCCAGCTCTGTGGCCGGTGGTTGAGACATATGAGAGGGAGCTTTGACCTTTGTAGATTAATTCAATAAACACGCTGAACTATTTTTGACACCTGGACCTGTTTGCTTCATAAAATGCTGTAAACTGCCTGAGAAAATGGGAGAAAAACAACCCACTAGAGTTTAAAAAAAAACAAAAAAAAAACTGGATATAGAAGTCCCTTTTAAGGAAAGCATTGAACCTGTATAAAGGCACCCACCGGATAAGAATGGCTACCTTAAAAGGAAGATTAGCTTTGGATCTGTTCATTACAAATCCTTACTTGCCTCCCTAGCTTCCTCTACCCACCTTGATTACTGCCTGTCTTGTAGGAATTGATATGATGACCTTTTGTTCTATGCAATCCAATTCAGAACTTATGCTCTCATCAGCACATTATTATACAGTATACAACATGTGATCTCCACTGGGCAAAAGCTCACGTAATTAGCACATGCTTTTCTACACCATATGGCATTGTTAGCAAGAGGCCTGATAAAGACAGCACATGCCGCTCAACAAGGCTCTGTTAGAGATAAAGAGTGTGAGAGAGAGAGAGTGAGAAAATGCCAATTCATGAAAGAGATGAACTTTGACCCACAATGACTTCAAACTCCATTCTTAGTAATGAAGGTACAAGCCCCCTAATATTTCCCCCACCTCCACAAATATCAACACGCACACACAGTCTTCTGCTACTCTCTCTTGTAGGCTAAAGTCCCTATTCTCCCAACCATGATATACGATGACTACTTAACCAGTAGCCATGGCAACGCACTTATAGCTATTTGAGACACGTTACACTAACTAGGAAAATTCAAGCATTTCTTCTCAGAAGCTAAAAAAAGTATAATTAATTCTTAAATTTGATTACCAAAAAAAAAGTATGAATGCTCAGGGGTATTTTTACTAAAAAAAAAAAAAAAAAAAAAAATATGCAGGCTTAATTAAGCAAGATTCCTGCAATTCCATTTATGCCATCTAGAGAGTCAATGGAGTACTCAGTCACTCACAGAGTGAAGTCAGCAGACAGCACAAGACCCGCCACTTGCCTAACCATAACCAGTGAATATGAACATATTCATGCCCTGAAGCCACAACCATCCAAGTCAGGCAGTCCACCTGTGACCTTTGAATATAGTATAGTAACACATTCCATGGACCCCTCACTTGGACGCACTGACTGACTGACTGTCACACACACACACACACACACACACACACACACAGACAGACTCTTCAACTCACTGGCAACCATGCCAGCCAAAACTCAAGATGATACTAATTGTTGCTATGGTACTAATTTCTTTTCGCTACTTCCCCTAATTTGCATTTCTCGCTGATTGAAGTGGAAAAAAAAAAAATCATACAAATGTACACGCACAACATATCTAGCAGATTTAATTATATATTTTAAACTCACTCAACTTTGTTAAAGGAAGAACTCAAGTAAGAATAGGTCACACACACACTTTGTACCTTTGTACACCTAATATAACAGATGGGCATGCTAGCAATCAGTGCCCCACAGGCGCAGCATCGAGAGAAAAAGAAGCCCTGCCTGCTGTGGATTGATTGCTGCCTTTCACTCGGCAAATCGCTGGCACATGCTCGGAGCTACGAAAGACTGGCTGACTGCCTTAGAACAAGATTGTCCGACACATGTTAATAAAAGGTTGACAGCAAGGACAGTACATTCAGCTACCACTGGCACATCTGGTGACCTACACCTGACCCCTGGTGGTTTAGCTGGCATGCAATTAATATGGGGACTCCTTTGGAGAAACAAGAGAAGAGGAAATGAGGTGGAAGAAATGGGACACCTGAGATCTTGTAAAGAGTTGTGGGTTACTTTTGGTTTTATTCAAACAAGGTTGACTGTTATGACAGCAAACTATTCCAAGGGGGGAAAGGGGGAGGAGGAGGGGATTAGAAGTTATGATGGCAACCAAAGTGTGCCCCAGCAACCCACAGCTGTTCCAGTGTGACCTGATGGCAAGGTGAGGTTTTTAGCTGTGTAGTTTGCACCCTGTGTTAGGACAACTTACTCTGTCATGGGGATCCACACAAAGTGGAACTGTTTAGAGTCCATTGACACCTCACTTCGATGTTGGTACAACATAGCAACCCAAACTACAAGAAGCCGCCCAGACTACCTTGCAGTCCTTCCACCACAGCATGCACACACAAACTACACTTATTGTCGCCAATAAACGGATACCTATCTTGCTACATGCAAGGAGGAATCTAAAGACTCACTTGGAATGCTCCGGCGAAGAATACTCAACGAATACGCGCTCCTCGCTACAACAGACAGCTCAGTCACTGGCAGAGTTTGGCTAGTCACAAACGAAAAACACGCTGGTAGGTCGGCGGCGGCTTAAGTTTCAATATCTGAATTGAGCGATCAGCTGTCCATTCCTCCAGCGTGTTCCTGAAATATCCTTTCGTCTCTTCCTTTTACTGCGGTTTGTCAATGATGATATCCTCTCCTTTTTTCCTCCTCCCCTCTCTCCAGGAAGTGGTTTTATTGTATGACAGGGCGCGCTTTAATTGGAACGTACTTGCATATGTAATGTGTGTGGTGTGTACAGTTGTGATCTCACCCAACCTCCGCTGCCGTCAGCTACCAGAGAGTAGTTAGTTGTAAAGATGATTGTAATCCACAGAGGGTGCAAGTTGAGTTGTGAATGACATGACCTACTGGATTATGATGCAATACTCAGCACATGATTTCACTTCAAGAATAACTTAGCTAGTGTTTTAGGTAGTTAATTTATCAACTTACTTGTTGCTATGTATCTACTGGGGGGGGGGGGGTTGGGAGGTAGAAGAAATGGGCACATGTTTTTCTCTCTTCCCCTCCTCCCTCCACACACTTTTTTCACACTGACTTAGAATAAAGTAATACTAAAATGATCAGATTTGACTCCACAAGGGTAGGAAGGAGGCAATTTTTAATGAGCCCCTCCACTTTCACTTAATAATTAATTATCGTTACATGTAGGCAGTTTACAAAATATAAAACTTCTATAAAAATTTTTCTCTGGAATACAGTTGACAAATAGCTGACGGGGAGTTGTTGTGCATGCTGCTAATGAATTTTCCCATCCCCACTTTCTCTCTCTCTCCCCTCCCACCTACTACTTTTCAACTTACTCCTACCCGCCTGATAGTCTCGCGTAGTCAGACCCTTTACCAACCGTAACCGCTACGCGGGGAAGGAAAGGGTCCGGGAACATACAATACAACGACTTGTTCAGCAGCACCCCAAAAAGGGTGCTCCAATTATCACATTCCAATGCTTGCGGTAGCCAATGACATCACGGCCGCGGCAGGGTAGCAGCTCTCCTATTCATGCTGGTATGTTTATTGCTTGCCAGGAGTGCTTATAAATAGTCTACGAAAACAACTTCACCAGTTTGATGAAGTCACACAACGTTCTCACCCTCCCAGATGTGATGTTGACGTCACACAATATACCGCAAGCTTGACCTGAACAAGTCGTTGTATTGTATGTTCCCAGACCCTTTCCTTCCCCGCGTAGCAGTTAGGGTTGGTAAAGGGTCTGGCTACGCGAGACTACCCGCCTGATACCATTTTTGACTTGATAGTACATGTATCGAGCGGTGGACACACATATGTACTGCATGAACTGGAAATAAATTTTCTGTGCAGTTAATTATTGATATGAACCAAAACCACTAAAAAAATATAAAATCAGACAAAAAAAAAGTCTAAATATAAAACAAATACACCAAATGAAATTGAAAACAGTCGCTGAGTGAGAATTGGAGCAAGGTAAAGGGTCACCAGTCACTGCAGCTGGTCTAACTGGGAGGTGGCTGTGCAGCAGGTGTGGCAGTAGGCGGGGCTGATGAAGTGGTGCTCTGATGCATGCGCTGAGCCACGGAGTAGACTTGCTCAGTGCTGGGGCGATTCTCTGGGTTGGGGTTGATGCAAGCTGCCACTAAGTCACGAAGCTACAGAAATGAGCAATGAACATTTATTACAGTGACGCAAGAGGTAAAATTAAGCTCTGTCGATGGCATTTAGACCCATTACTACAAAAAATACTACCAATATGTGTGTTATCACCATCAATACACTGGTGTATCTGAAAACAACAACAACAAAAAAAAAACCAACAAAAAAAAACAAACCAACAACAACAAACAACACACCCATATTCTAGCAAGACCATAGCTAGTTGTGGCAAGCATGAGTAATCGGGGAGAATGATATCCGGTTAGCGTTCGTTGCATCATTTAACAGCACGGGCGCTGTGTAGGATAAAAAGGAAATGAGTTTCACCATAATGAAGACTTACACAAGGAAACTAAACGTGAAAATCAGCTGGACAAAACTAACATGCTCGTCTCTAAATCCACCATCAGTTTGAATTCCTGTGAAGGGAGATTACCAGTTGACAGAACACCCAAGACATGCAGAGAAGGACAAACCCTTCACACCAATGTTGAATGGCTTTTATGTTTTTCAACGCTGACAGAAACAGTTTCTTGGATATTAGTCAAGAAAAATAAGAGCGGCTTAACTTGGAGTCGAGATCTTAGGACAATGGGTGCCAGTAATAATTGTCTCTGACACACACTCCATTATTGATCGTGCTACTAGCTACTAGCTGCAGTCATAACCACTCAAAGTTTGGGATGAATAGCTTGACCTATTCTGACACGACATGTGAGAGAACCATCACCATTCACTTAGCAGGCCGGCACGTTAAACCATTGAACGGTCGGTCTCTTTTAAATCTACTATGTTTCTTCCCAGTGGACGGTCACATATGTATGAAATGGTCACTTATAAGACCTCACAAATATCATTTGAATAATAACAAGTTAAAAAAAAAAAAAAAAAAAAAAAAAAAATATGTGGTCATGCTATACCTGGTTTCCTGTGCATGTGTGTGGTGTGGTACAACGTTTACATGACAACGAGACAAATGTGTACGCAGAGAGAGATAGAGTGGTAGACACTGGGGGACACATGTGGTATGTAACTCTACCAGTTTAGAATTAATTACACGAGGTGTTTCCCTGTTTAGTTATAATAAGGCATCAGATTATTGCTCTGACAGTCTCATTCGGTTACAAGAGGTCAGAGCTGTTTAAAACAGTCAATAAATTTAGTTTGTGTGTGCATGCGCGCGTGTGATGGCACAGACGAGGTGTGATGTGCTTGATTACCTCGCGTCTAGTTGCGTACTGTCATTTTAGTTCGTTACGCTAGGTCACAGCCTCAGGATCCTAAAGTTTACACAGTGCAGCCATGATGGGGAACCTATCCCGCCCACACAGAACCCTCTGCATCGGTGCTTTCATCCATGATCATCCTTTGTTACTATAGTAAATCAAAATGATTGGATTCACTTTCCCACTTGACTATTCCAGTGTGCTAGTAATATGTGTGTGGACCTGTGAGCATTGTGCTTCCTCAGGCAGTCTTTAACTAAAGTGTCCCTTCATCCATTGCGAAGCAGTCAAAGCAACAAGGGAAAAAACCCCAACAAAATTGGACTACAATCAGTCGATGAAACAACAACAACAACAACAACAACAAAGAAGACTGGAGTCAGCATCAGAATGGATTGCATTGGATTCAGAGACTATACATCAAATAGAATTAGATGGAATGCTATCCAATGAAGAAACCTCTGTATCAATACAAAGCAAAAAGCCCAATACCAAACCCCTTGACCAAACATTTCTCTCTTCCCCCCCCCCCCCCCCCCCCCAATCTTCCCAGACTATCTTGTGGAGTAACTACAATAGCTGTATCTATCACGTATGTACAACTTACATCTTCAGAGTAAATGTCAGCCGGGAGAGGAGGGTAGTCACACTTCTCTATCTTCTTGCAGAGAGAGTAAAGGTTCAACTTGTCGCCGTAGAAAGGAGACTGGAGGGCGGCCATCTCGTAGAGCAGACAACCCAGGGACCAAATGTCTGACCGGAAGTTGTAGCCATTCTCGTGTATTCTCTCAGGAGACATGTAATATGGAGTACCAACTAGAGGGGGAAGGAAGGGAGGGGGGAGGGGTTTAAGTAGGAGGAGTGGAGGGGTAATAAAAAAAATTGTGGCAGTAACCCCAGTTGAATCTATCTGTTGCAGTCAATATATGTTATATAATGTCAGTAAATGATGACGAACAATGGTGTGAGGTGTGTGTTCATGAATAATTCGTGAACTTAGCTCGGTTGGTAAAGCAGCACCTTGAACTGAATGGGTAAAGCGTCATCACATTTAGTAAAAGGCGATTAATGATGACTATTATTGTAGCTAAAAGCAGGTGAACTCGTTAGGATAGGATGGAAAAGGTAATAGCTTCACGAATCCTACGTACTCAATCATGAATAGAAGGACAGGGAGCAGGAGAGACAGACAGACAGACAAAGGAGGAAAAGGGAATCATGACTCAAGAAGAAAGAGCTGAATAGAGGAAAGGAGCAGGATAAGAAGAGGTGAGATGACTCAGGAAGAAAGAGAGCAGGAGAGGGAAACGAATGCAACCAATCAAGTAGTAGAGGATAAAATACTTTTCACTACCAAGCGCCACTGAGTGGCCGGGTATTTTCTACTCTACTCTAAGCCCAAGCAAACTTAACTGAATGCCTCAACATCCAAACTGCACCTAAAAACTAGTTAAACCACTCTGGGAAGACAGTGGAGCAGATGACCGGGACCATTTGTTGGTGAGCGTATTTCCTCTGAACGGGTCGTTATTAAACTTCTACTATCATGCAACTGTACTGGTCAGCAGCTGGAAGAATCTTTGTTGTCCCCATAGAAACCTGATTAATCTCAACAGGGAGGCGTGTGGCACAATATTGGTGGGAAATGGCAATATTTTTAGACAAAATTTAGCAAACGAGTATCATCATCGTGCAGCAATATTTTTATAGTTGGTAAAACATATCAAAAAGTCTTACACAGAGAATAGAATAGTACTGTATTCCCAATAATCTCTCAAGATGGACATAACACACACACATACACATACATACACACAGTTCTCTTGCAACTGCTAGGTGGTCACGGCACCTGGCAGAGCCAAGATGCCTGTGCACTAAGCAGGCACTGTGAGCCGTGCAAGCAAAGCTCCTGGAGCCGGGCTAGGAACTCACAGGAGAACTGGCCTTTCCTCACAGCAAGTGGTGTGGGCACCAGAAATCCCACCTGAACCATTGCTGTTTCATGAGAAAAGGCCTTGAATTTGCACCCCAGCAAATGCCAGGTACTCAATCACAGCTGGGTGGACTGGTGGGAGACAGATGGAAAACAAGATGTAATAGTTGCCTGAGTGGGGCTTGAACTTGGGACCTCAGGCCCTGAGCCAAGGACACACCACTACACCACACAGCCACCCACCCACCCACCTACCCACCTACCCACCCACCCACACACATACACACACACACACACACACACAATACCTAAAGAATGGGCAGCAGTAGTTTTAGAACTGAAGAAGCGACCAAGGCCTAGATCACCGAGCTTCACTACAGCAGACGCCGTTACGAAAACATTTGCTGGTTTAATGTCTGCAAAACACAGATACACGCCATGTTGACCTGGTAATGGTTCTAAATCATGCTCACCTCTATGCATGACTCGTCTGGAATGCATGTGATTAAGAGCACCGCACAACTGCACAAAGTATCGCCTGAGAAAAAAAATGAATATCAAAGTTTCAGAAATTATCATTGGAAACTTTTACCAAATGGTTTTTTCTGGAATCAGCTGCTTCTTCTTTTTGAAGTGCTAAAAAAAAAAGGAAAAAAAAAAGACAACAAATGTTAAATATATATATACATGAATAAGAACTCACCAACTAATGGATACAAATCACACACACACACACACACACACACACACACACACACACACACACACACACACACACACACACCATACACACACATCTGGGTATAAAATGAAATTTCAGGAAGGTTTGTCATTTATTAGGAGTACATGTCTCCTTGAAGGTCATCATCATCATCAGTTTTGAGGGGGCAAAACCATTATTTGGGGGGGGGGGGGGGGGGGAAAGACAAAGTGCCCCCTTAAAAATATCCCCTCTCTCTATACTGCACACACGTATGTATACCAAGTCTACAAATGATTTCAAAATGACTGCATTACCCATTGCCAGTGAATATGCCAAGAGTGTGAAACACCACTCCCTCTCTCCCTTGTGATATCAACATATGTGTGGGTTATGCCCCGTACCTAATTCACACTCTCTGACCAATCATATCAACCACGAGTGACAATGTACTGCACTAATAAATAGCACACTGAAGTTAGTAAGCTGTCCGCAGGAAATGAATTGCAAGTTGTAGTGAAACTTCCTGGGAGGGAAATGGAATACGGCTAGAGTTGCGATAACATAGTCTGTAGTGACGGCTAGCATGCGTGCAGTGTCGGCCCTAGCTACATTGCTGTTGGCCCCAAGAGATAAATTAAAAGAATGATATTATGGGTTCAAGCAGGGTTTCATACAGAGGCCCTGGGATCCCCCCTCCCCCCCAGAATTTCATGAAATAAATTAATAATATTTACTACTTAATGGTATTCTGTGGTTATGATTTATAATGGTATTCTGTGATTTTGTTGTTTGTATAATTATATCTAATATTTGGTGAAAATTCACTTCAGTTAATTGAGGTCCTTCAATTGCAATACGCATTAGTCTTCCAAGATTGATATCACTAATTCTAGACCTGAGGCGATTTTTAATCAAATGGGTGTGGTTTCAGCAAAAGTGGGTGTGGTCAACCAAACGTGTGCCCCCCATAAAAAAAAATCCTGTTACATGAAACCCTGGGTTCAAGGAAAGATACCATCAAACAGTGCATGTTGAGGTGGAGCTCTTTACGTTCAATTGTGATGCTTACATTGTAATAGGAGAAGACATGTTTAGTTGTTACACGGTAAGTTGCATCATGAGTCAGGATATAATACACTAATGAGCCACAAGTGTGTAGCCAATTTCAACGGTACCAGAATTAGTTCAGTTGAGAATACACAGGATACTGAGCGACTACATCAATTACTGAACTACTCACGTAACAAAACAAAAGGTCAGTCAATATGCTAGAAATAGATTAGTAATGTTACTTAGTGAGTGTAGAGGCAACCGTATCATGCAATTTTCTTCCACGTTTGCTTGGATAGCTTGATTGCTCATCGCCAACACTGCGGTATTGATATTATCTCTAGTTTGGTAATGGTCATATGCTACCAAATACCACGACCTGTACCCGGGCTATACCCGGGCTATCTCCTATGGTTACTACCTCTGCATGCTGCCTCTACATGTGAGTGCAACTCATAAAGACAATAATAAAATGTTTAAATACACAGACAATTTGTGCCCCACCCTCCCTCCCTCCCTCCCCCATCGCACTCCCCAATTCAATCTTCTTACCTTGATCATTCTGGATAAATCTCCAGCATCTGCAAGTTCGAGCACAATGTTCAGCTATAAAAACACACATACATACACAGATATGATATGCAAACACGAGTCAAAGTCAGAAAACTGGACAGAAAGTACCATAAGTATTAGCTCGGAACGACTAGAGGAAGTATAGTAGCCCTGCCTCCCTCTCCCACCTTCCCACAAGATTCCATTCCCTGTCTCATATGTCCCACCTTGCTACCGTTCAGTCGCCACAGAGAAACATTGCAGTCTGAAGTGGCATTGCGACCACTTCGTAATACCAATTACTATAAAGACGTGACGACTATAGACCAGATGGGAGCTGGGCTTTCTCCCAATCACAATAGAATTTAAACAACAAATTTCTTCTCTTCCTCATTTAACCCTGCCATTTTTGTCTCCTCCTTCATGTTCTAACCCCACACCTGACATACTCTCCACTTCCACTGTACCAACCCCACCCCCTTGACACACCCACCTCGTTGTTCTCCACGAAGGAGGACAAGTACTTGATGACATTGGGATGATTCAGTTGCTTGAGCAAGTCTATCTCCTTGATGCAGTCTTGTCTAGCTTTAGCGTCTACCATGTCGAAGATCTGCACACACATATACACATCACACACACACATCCACACACACATTCCAACAAGCTGCACACGTGCATCTCGTGTGGCAAACTAAATTAATTTAACATCCACTGCATCGGTAGTATGTAACCAGATCATTGTGAAAATACAGTTTCCTGGAATTAGTAAATTCCCCCTGCATGCTTGTAACAGGGGCGGCGCAAGTGGTCCGGCCAGTCAGGCCATGGCCTGACCAATATTCTATGGGTGGCATTAGGCATGAATTGATTTGTATGGTACGCATCGTTAATTAGGCGAGAATCGTTAACGATTGAGAGTTAGTCGGTCGCGCGGGAATCGGCGTTTTCACGTGGAGGATACTGTGTAATTGGCAGGCATTGATTTCTCTTCCTTGTACGACCTTCGACAAGCCTAACCAACCAGGACCTGCATTTAAATTTCCCAAACGCTCTTTTTGTAAAAAGAATATAGTACAGAGGTGCTTTCAGCACTCCTTGTTTGAAAAGTGGCCATTTCTCCACTACAAGGAAGACACTGACACTGTGTTCTGTTTTACTTGCCTGAAGATGTTTAAAGAGAAAAAAAATCTTGTTGTAAGGCTGATGCAGCATTTGTAAGTTCACTTAATTCAATTTTTACTTTCTTTTTAGCTACATTAAATAATATTTTGTATAGATTAATAGAGGATATGCAAACAGGAAGGATGCTACATTGAATTTGTTAGTGATTCCGAACACAGAATGCAAATATTTGGTACATTAACGTCCTGAAACTTTTTTCATGAATCAGTCATCTTCATTTATTTCCTGAAATATAATTATTATTACTTATTAATTTAATGGTTATATCATTAATACATGCAATGTCCTACTAATTTAGTCTTACTGACGAACTTTACCACAGACAAGTGATGTGAATGGCCTGACCAATCTAAAATATGTTGCTCCTCCCCTGTGTAATACTATCACATACGTACATGGCTACTTCAAATCATGTGCATGACCCTTCTTTAAACAAAAAAATTTCTAAGTATTCAAAATTTTGCAATCTTCA